>Ga0187843_10000016_pt1 | contig 151362 bp, 138 predicted proteins | sample SpaLakP09_SKY_43_FD_134516 | JGI IMG/M metagenome (GOLD analysis project Ga0187843, IMG submission 134516) | Oligotrophic lake water microbial communities from Sparkling Lake, Wisconsin, USA - SP09_SKY_43 | ecosystem: Environmental > Aquatic > Freshwater > Lake | place: USA: Sparkling Lake...
ACGCGCCAATGATAGTGCTGCAACCAGTGTGAAAGTAGGTTATCGTCAGGCTTTTATTCCGCATACCCCCGCTTATTCAGTTAAGCGGGGGTTTTGCTTTTGTGCGCGCAACAAAAACAAAAATAACTAACAAAAACAAGATCAAAAACAAGGTCAAGACCTCTCAACAATGAGGCACCCAGACACAGAGTCGCTCCGAGAAAAGCAAGTACAGCAAAAACAAGCGAAAGCTCTGCTTTTACTCTGGGTCTTTGGCTTCGTTGTTCGATCCTTAAGTAGTGGATAATGAACTTAATATGCTACGCCACACGAGAATTCATGCTAAAGAGATAAATATAGAGGTGTTTTTATCAGATATTTATTTATCAATTCGGCAATTGGTTTGTTTGGGGAAGTCATTTTTCTGTAAATATTTCCAAGCTCAACTATCCAAGCCCTTGCAAGCCTTATATAATCGCGCTACTTGATCGGGAGAGCGTAACGAAAGTTACCGCCGAAGGGGCTAATACCCAAAAAACTCTCAGGCAAAAGGACCGATCAACGGGGTAGTTAAAAGTTGCCCCAACTCTGGAGAGCGGTAGCGGCAGAGCAAGTCGCCGGACTACCCACCGAAGGTGCGCGCGGGCAGCAAACATACATGGCTCCCGTAATCTCTCAGGTACCAGGACAGAGGGGTATGCGATCTCAGCGCATGTGGCGTCTCTTCGCCAGCATGCGTTTGTTCGTCCCTTCAATCTGGTAACGAGGCACTCATGACGCAAACAGCGACATCACTCAAGGCAACTCCCCTCAATGCAGCCCATCGTGCGGCTGGTGCAAAAATGGTTGATTTTGGCGGCTGGGACATGCCTGTCAACTATGGTTCCCAAATCGAAGAACATCATGCAGTGCGCACTGATTGCGGCATGTTTGATGTATCCCATATGTGCGTCGTTGATTTGCAGGGCGAGAATGTACGCAGCTTCCTGCGTGGCCTGGTGGCAAATAATGTCGATAAATTGCAGGTAGCGGGCAAGGCCCTGTATTCCTGCATGTTGAAGCCTGAAGGCACGGTCATTGACGACCTTATCGTTTATTTCTTTAGCGAAAACTGGTTCCGTCTCGTCGTCAATGCTGGCACGGCAGAAAAAGACATCGCCTGGATGAATGCCCGCAATGCAGAAACCAATAGCGGCCTGACGATTACCCAGCGCCGCGATGGCGCGAATGCCTTTGCTCTGGTGGCAGTGCAAGGCCCGAATGCCCGCGCCAAAGCATGGGAAGTCTTGCCAGAAACCAAAGCAGCCAGTGCAGAAATCAAACCTTTTAACGCAGTTATCGTTGCCGACACTTCCTTTGGTGAAGTCATGGTGGCACGCACTGGTTATACCGGTGAAGACGGTTTCGAGATTGCTGTTTCCGCCGACCGCGTAACTGAGTTTTGGAATGCCCTGGTCGCAGCAGGTGTCAAACCTGCTGGCCTCGGTGCGCGTGACACCCTGCGCCTTGAAGCTGGCATGAACCTGTATGGCCAGGACATGGATGAAACCGTCAACCCGCTCGATGCTGGTTTGGCCTGGACTATCGACCTGGTCAGCGAACGTGATTTCGTCGGCAAGCAAGCGCTGCAAACACAAGGCCAGAACGCCCAGTTCCTGGGCTTGATCCTGCGTGAAAAAGGCGGCATACTGCGCGCCCATCAAAAAGTAGTATGTGCACAGGGCGAAGGCGAAATTACCAGCGGTACTTTCAGTCCTACCATGCAGCAGGCAATTGCACTGGCGCGTTTGCCTATGGGTGTGTCGGTAGGCGATACTGTGCATGTTGTTATCCGTGACAAGCAATTGGCGGCGTCAGTCGTCAAACTGCCTTTCGTCCGTAACGGCAAAATCCTGGCTGTGTGATTTGAATCTGCACGCAGCATATTGAAGATGACTATTTAAAACAATTTACTTATTTGGAGCCCATCATGAACGTACCAGCAGACCTGAAATACACAACATCCCACGAATGGGTACGCACAGAAGCAGACGGCACTATCACTGTCGGCATTACTGAATTTGCTCAGGACGCTTTGGGCGATATCGTTTTCGTTGACCTGCCTAAAGTTGGCACAGCACTCGAAGCTGGCAAGGATTGCGCAGTGGTTGAATCTGTTAAAGCAGCTGGCGATATCTATGCACCAGTGACTGGCGAAGTTGTTGCCATCAATGAAGAACTGGCCGATGCACCAGAATCCATCAATGCTGATGCGTTTGCAGCATGGCTGTTCAAACTGAAGCCATCCAATATTGCTGATGTTGATGCCTTGATGAATGCTGAAGCTTACGCCAAGAACATCGCTTAATAGATTCATTAAGAGAGGTAGCCTGTGGCTGCCTCTTTTAATATGGATTTGCCTGTTGCGATTTATCCCGCATAGCTACACCTGATATTCCACGTTACTCTTCTGTACCCCATATACCATGACCCGTCCTTCACTGACCCAACTGGAAGCGCATGACGCTTTCATCGCTCGCCATATCGGCCCTTCTGAAGCAGAACAAGCCGCCATGCTGAAAACCCTTGGCTATGCTGACCGCACAGCCCTGATTGATGCCATCGTCCCGGCCAATATCCGCCGTCACGATGTGCTGCCACTGGCGCAATTCACAGAAGCCAAGTCCGAACAGGAAGCACTGGCCACATTGAAGGCATTGGCGTCGAAAAACCGTGTACTGAAGTCTTTGATCGGTCAGGGTTATTACAACACGCATACGCCAGGCGTTATCCTGCGTAATATTTTTGAAAACCCTGCCTGGTATACCGCTTACACACCATACCAGCCAGAGATTTCTCAGGGCCGTCTGGAAGCTATCTTGAACTTCCAGCAAGTCATCACTGACCTGACTGGCATGGACATCGCCAATGCATCCATGCTGGATGAAGGCACGGCTGCCGCTGAAGCCATGACATTGATACAGCGCGTAGGCAAATCCAAATCCAATGTGTTTTATGTCGCTGCCGATGTCCTGCCACAAACCCGCGAAATCATAGAAACACGCGCCAAGCCGCTGGGCATAGAAGTGCGTACTTGCGCTGGCAATGAAGCGCTGGAAAATGATTGCTTCGGTGTCTTGTTGCAATACCCGGGTGTTGAAGGTTCCATCGTTGACTATCGCGAATACGCGGCCGCCTTGCATGCCAAGGGTGCGATGGTTATCGCTGCTGCTGATTTGCTGGCACTGACACTGATCGCCTCACCAGGTGAGTGGGGTGCTGACGTTGTTGTTGGTAATAGCCAGCGTTTTGGCGTACCGCTGGGCTTTGGTGGCCCGCACGCAGGCTATATGGGTACACGCGATGCATTCAAACGCAGCATGCCAGGTCGTCTGGTTGGTGTTACTGTTAATGCACAAGGCAACAAGGCTTATCGCCTGGCCCTGCAAACACGCGAACAACATATCCGCCGTGAAAAAGCCACATCGAATATCTGTACCGCCCAGGTGTTGCTGGCAGTCATCGCCTCCATGTATGCCGTCTATCACGGCCCTGCAGGCTTGCGCCAGATCGCCTTGCGCGTACACCGTCTGACTGGTGTTTTGGCTGGCGGCCTGAAGCAACAAGGTCTGGCTATCGCCAACACGACTTACTTTGATACTCTGACCGTCAATGTCGCCAATGCTGCGGCCTACCACCAGGCTGCTGAAGCTGCTGGCTACAACCTGCGCCAGATCAGCGCAACACAAGTCGGTGTGTCTCTCGATGAGACAGTCACACGTGCTGATGTTGAAGCCCTGTGGGCGATTTTTGCCAAGGCCAGCGGTACCACAACTACCCCAGATTTTGCAGCGATAGAAGCTGACGTCAATGATGCCTACCCAGCAGCGCTGACACGTGGTACGAATTACCTGACACACCCAACTTTCAACCGCTATCACGCAGAACATGAAATGCTGCGTTACCTGCGCAGCCTGGCAGACAGGGACCTGGCGCTGGACCGCACCATGATACCGCTGGGTTCATGCACAATGAAGTTGAATGCCACCAGCGAAATGATCCCGGTGACCTGGCCTGAATTCTCCAGCATCCATCCATTCGCGCCAAATGACCAGACCACCGGTTACCGCGAAATGATCGATCAACTGGAAGCCATGCTGTGCGCAGCAACCGGTTACGACGCCGTATCCCTGCAACCAAATGCTGGTTCCCAAGGTGAATACGCAGGTTTGCTGGTGATCCAGGCTTACCACGCATCCCGTGGCGAAGCGCATCGCAATATCTGCCTTATCCCATCTTCTGCGCACGGTACCAATCCAGCATCTGCCAGTATGGTAGGCATGGACGTCGTTGTAGTGGCTTGCGACGAGAATGGCAACGTTGATCTGGCAGACCTGCAAGCCAAGGCAGAAAAACACAGCGCCAACCTGGCCGCAGCGATGGTGACTTATCCATCCACGCATGGCGTGTTTGAAGAAGGCATACAACAATTGTGCGAAATCGTGCATAGCCACGGTGGTCAGGTGTATGTCGATGGCGCGAACATGAATGCGCTGGTCGGCGTAGCAGCCCCAGGCAAGTTTGGTGGCGATGTCAGCCATCTGAACCTGCACAAGACTTTCTGTATCCCTCACGGCGGTGGCGGCCCAGGCGTAGGCCCGGTTGCTGTTGGAGCACATCTGGCGAAGTTTTTGCCTAACCAGAAATCAACAGGTTATGTCCGTGGTGAGGATGGTATTTCTGCTGTCAGCGCCGCACCATTTGGTTCTGCCAGCATCTTGCCTATCTCATGGATGTATATCGCCATGATGGGTTCAGAAGGCTTGAAGGCCGCGACAGAAACAGCGATCCTGGCTGCTAACTATATCGCCAAACGCCTGGCTCCGCATTACCCTGTACTGTACAGTGGTCATGATGGTCTGGTTGCGCATGAATGCATACTGGATCTGCGTCCGTTGACAGATGCTACTGGCATCAGTAATGAGGACGTGGCCAAACGCCTCATCGACTTTGGTTTCCACGCACCGACCATGAGCTTCCCGGTGCCAGGTACCTTAATGATAGAACCGACAGAAAGCGAATCCCAGGCTGAACTTGACCGCTTCATCGATGCCATGATCAGCATCCGTGAAGAAATCGCCAAGGTTGCCAGTGGCGAATTCGATGCCAAGGACAATCCGCTGAAACATGCACCACACACAGCAGAAGTGCTGATCGCCAATGAGTGGTTACATGCTTACAGCCGTGAAGTGGCAGCTTATCCAGTAGCTTCCCTGCGCAAGAATAAATACTTTGCGCCGGTTGGCCGTGCAGATAATGTCTATGGTGACCGTAATCTGTTCTGCTCTTGCATACCAGTTAGCGATTACGAATAAGCTTTGACGGCTTTGGTGTCAATGAAAACGGACATGCTTGCATGTCCGTTTTTTTTATTCCTTTCTATATTCTGCAGTATTTCAATCCGGAATCAGAGGTAGAGTAGGTGTATTCGTCGTAACACCAAGACGCAGTAATTTTGCAAATTGCTCCGCCACCAGCGGTCGGCTGAAAATATACCCTTGTCCTTCTTCACAATGCTGTGCCTTTAAAAAAGACAGTTGCCCTTGCTTTTCTATGCCCTCAGCAATCACTTTCTGATTCAGACTATTCCCCATTGCAATCACTGCACTGACGATGACACCGTTGCCATCTGTTTTTGAGTTGCCTATGTCGTGTACAAATGACTGATCTATTTTCAAGACATCAATTGGGAATTGATTCAGGTAACTCAGGCTGGAATAGCCCGTGCCAAAATCATCGACAGCGATTTGTATACCCATGGCTTTCAATTGTTGGAGTATGGCGATACTGCTTTCGGCGTTGTGCATCAGGACGCTTTCGGTAATTTCCAGCTGAAGGCAGTTTGGAGAGAGGCCAGTCTCTTCAAGTATAGTTCGCACACCCTCAACGAAATCCTGACGACGAAATTCGACAGCAGAAATATTCACCGAGATTGCTGCGATGCTTAATCCTGCGTCTTGCCATTGTTTGGTTTGTGCACAAGCTTCACGCAAGACCCAGCGACCAATCGGTATGATGACGCCACAGTCTTCTGCGATTCCGATGAATCGTATAGACGGCACCATTCCCCATAGCGGGTGGGTCCAGCGTAGCAAGGCTTCTGCACCTGTGATGACACCACTTTCCAAGTTGATCTTGGGCTGATAGTGCAGCGAGAATTCGTTGCGTATCAGCGCCAGCCGTAAATTTGCTTCTATGACCTGCCTTTCCACTGCGCGCACATTCATTTCCGGTTTAAAGAACTGAAAATTATTACGTCCCTTTTCCTTGGCCTGATACATGGCGGTATCGGCATTTTTGATGAGCGTCTCTGCATCTGTGCCATCAGCGGGGTAAGAGCTGATGCCTATACTGGTGGTGACATACAGCTCATGCTTGTTGATACTGTGTGGCGTCGATAAAGACTTTAAAAGCTTCTCGGCGGTAAAGGCAGCATTCTCGGCAGACTTGTCATCTGTCACAAGAATCACGAATTCATCACCGCCCTGGCGGCTGACAGTGTCTGAACTGCGCACACAAGCGCATAGGCGTTCGGTAACTGATTTCAACAACGTGTCACCTATGGCATGACCCAGGGAATCATTGATGTGCTTGAAATTATCCAGATCCAGAAAAAGTATGGCCAGATGTGTCTCACGACGCTTTGCCAAACCGATTGCCTGGGCAATACGGTCATTCAGCAGTGCGCGGTTGGGCAGATTGGTCAGGAAATCATGCTGTGCCAGATGTGCCATCTTCACAGCCATGGCCTGGGTCGCCGAAACATCATGAAATACCATCACCGCACCTGCCATATTGCCTTCAGAGTCATGAATGGGGGCAGTTGAATCTTCGATTGCCACTTCACTGCCATCACGCCTGAGCAATATGGTTCCCGGGGTTAAAGTCATGGCTTTATCCTGTCGCAATACCTGCATTACCGGATTTGCTTTTACCTGTTTATTTTCACTATGAATGAGGGGCATGACTAGATTGATGGACTGACCTTGTGCTTCTTCGCGTTTCCATAAGGTCATGTGCTCGGCGGCGACATTCAGGTAGTCGACATTGCCGGCCATATCAGTACCTATCACCGCATCGCTGATAGAATTAAGCGTGATTTCTGCCCGCGCTTTTTCTATATACGCCGCTTCTTCAACCGCTTTGCGCTGGATGATATTGCGCAGGGACTGCGGTACCAGGTAGCTGGAAAAGTGCCCCTTGGTCAGGTAGCCTTGCGCGCCTAATCCAACCGTTTCGACTGCCAGGCGGTCATCCACATCACAGAGCGTGAGTATGGGGATTTTGGATGCAATGTCAAATAAGGCTTTGAATGTTGCTATGCCGTCACTATCGGGTAAACACATGTCAACCAGAATTGCGTCAATCTGCTTTTTATGTATTTGTTCAAGTGCGTTAGAGAGGCTGCCGGCAAACTGGGTTTCGTAAGGGCCATCGTGGGCTTTGCGCAGCGCGTCCTGGAGTGCAAGCGCATCAGTAACGACATTAGTAACAACGAGAATTCGCTTGGCCATGAAGCGGCTCCTTAATATGGCGCGCAAAAAGAATATGCATGGTGCTGGACTACAGCACAGTTTTTGCAGGCAATTGGGGGACTGGCGTTTCTATATCGCCGCGTTTATTTCGCAATAAATGTATGTTTTTTTTTCTTAATGCAGTAAGAGACGTTACGTGGTAGCGCATTGCGCGTCTGTTCGATGACGCACATTGTCTTGAAAGAAATGCGGTTGGTGAGTCAGCCGCGGCTTTCTCTAATGGGTTGCCGTAGATGGTTGGCAAAAGCCAGGCGGTAAATCGTTAGAGAAAAAAGTAGAGGCAGGGGCCAACCTGCTTATAGTAGGCCTGAGTTTCCTGAGTCCCATTTTTGTCTCCCTCTGTACAAATTATTTTTATCAATAGTTTTGGTCTTGCAAGCGCGGCAACACTGGGCCTGAATGAAGGCTAGTAGAGAAGTGTAAAAAAGCAAAATGGCATGCCGAAAAGCAACGTTTTGAAATGCTATATTGGCATAGTGCAAAGCGAAGTTACATTTTGTATTGGAGGGGCACAATCTTTAACAGTGCTACGTGCTGTTTAAGGTAAAAAGAATTGCCTTGCGGAAAAATTGTGCAGTAAAATATGGCCCTGTTTCCGCATGGCAATCTCTTCCTTTCTTTGTATCTTGTCTATCTCATTATTCACATGAAAAAATCAATTCTCGCCACAGTACTATTCGTTTCTGCGTTCTCTGCATCTGCAAGTGAAATCGCTCCTTCTGTTGAAAAACAATCTTGCGAAAAAGCGGTTTATCCAAAATCTGCATTGATGAATGAAGAAACTGGCACAGTTGTTTTGTCCATCCTGGTTGGCCCTGATGGTGCCGTAGTTGATTCCAAGGTTGAAAAATCCAGTGGCTCCAAGGCTTTGGATAAGGCAACACAAAAAATTTATTCTTCCTGCAAATTCAAACCTGGTGCCAAAGACGGCAAACCTCAGCAAGCCTGGACCAAGCTGGAATATGTCTGGAGTCTTTCCTGATCTTCCGATATCAGCATGACAGCGCAAAAAGAGATGCAAAGGCATCTCTTTTTTTATGGGTGATGCAACATAACGCTGACTTCGGATCTGTGCTTTTATTAAAGAATTTATAAAGCTTGTCGTTATTTGATTGATCGTAATGCAAGAATTTATTTTTAGGATGCACACTTGATATGGCGACTATTCTTTCAAGCCTGAGCGCGCCTGCTACGCAAGTCAATGTGCGTGCTGGCGCAAGCCAGTCTGTGGCTTTGGACAAGCAAGGTGCAGGCATATCGGTAGCGCTGGATAATGCGAGCCCGGTGCCAGTATCATCTTCTTATCAGCTCAATTTGCGCACTGCACGTGCAGTGTTAGTGCCACAGACCTATGACCAGGCTGGTTTTGTACCAGATCCGGCCAGCCAGTGGCTGGAAAACAAGAGCGACGATACTTTCAGTTATATGCTGGAGCAAAATGCCAGGTTAACGACTGTTTCAGGACGTTTCAATGGTGTTGCCTCTGGCTTGATAGAGCGTTTTCAAACCACTCAAGGTGATTTCAAGCAGGCAGTGGTTGCCACTTATCCTGCGCAATCAAACGCTAATCAAAATGTGGCTGAACTAAGCCAGGCCAGGTTGAATAATTTGCGTGAGAATGCAGATCAAAGCATGGGGCTGAGTGTCACGCTGGCATCAGGGCGTAGTATAGAATTTTCCATCAAAAGTAATGCTGATGGCCTGAGTGTGGAAGCCAGCAACAGCGCCCAACTGACTGAGTCCGAGAGCAGGGCGCTGGAAAAACTGGCGGCTGGCCTGGAGAAAACTGCCAATAGCTATTTTGCAGACCAGCGTATCAATCTCGATGCCTTGGCAAACTTCGACACTTTTGCCATCAGTTCGCTCAAACTGGAAATTAAAGCTGGTGAGCAGGAATTGAATTTTAATATCAATCAATCCCACCATCAGCTCAACATAAAATCTGCCAGTGGGCAAATAGATATTGATGTCAGTCATGACAATCCTGGCTTGCGCGGCAATGCTGCGCAAAGGAATAAGGCGATACAACTATTTCTCGGGCAAATCGATACTGCAGGCAATCGTGGCGGTGCTGACAAAGAACTGGTATCGCTCTATAAGGATGCATTTTCCATCATGCAAAAAATCAATACCGAAGAAGATGGTTCTGATTTAAGCACGCAATTGCCAGATCGTGCGCCAAGCTTCTGGGACGATGCTGCCCAGCCTTTATTAACCGGGCTTGCGGATTTCAATGCAAAAATCACTGGTGTGGTGAGCACCCCCAATCCTGCTCATTTGCAGGAAAGCGATTATTTCAATTATCAAGTCAGCCAAAAGACGACGCAGCAGGGCCATGCTGCCAATGGCAGCATCAGCCAGATACTTGATTCCAGATTGAGTGCCGCCTTTCATCAGGAGTTAAAATCAAATGAAAAGCCGGTCTTAAGTAGTGACAGGAATTCGCAAAGTTATCGCTATTCCAAGGTGGAAGACCATGCCAGCAGCAAGCTGATACTGGGCTTTGACAAAAACCAGTTGAATAGTGCCAGCCTGGAAAAGAGTAGTGACCGTTTGCTGTCAGTGTCCAGCTACGAACTTGGCAAGCTGGTTAGCACGCAAACCCATCCTGACAAGCAAGATAGCAAGATTAACCTGCACGTCAATACTGGCCCGCATGCTTCAGCAAGTGCGCAGGCCCAACAGCGCCTGCGCATGGTTGATGGTTTGAGGAATCAAATATTCCTTGATTGAAGAATAGCACGAGGCTTTAGCGCAAACGACGTGGCTGTGTCGCTTGTGCTGAGTTTGTTCTTGCCTGAGCACGTGCCGGGCTAGCCAGGGGCGCTGCTGCGGTATGCACTTTGAAAATATTGACTACCTGCGCCAGACTGGCTGCCTGTTCATTCATGGCCTGGGCAGCGGCGGAAGCCTGTTCTACCAGGGCAGCATTTTGCTGCGTCATATTATCCATATCAACGATGGCATGATTGACTTGTTCTATGCTGAACTTTGCTCCTGACTGGCAGAAGCAATCTCGGCGACGATATCAGTCACGCGTCTGACGCTGGCAACGACTTCATCCATGGTGGAGCCGGCGATGGCAACCAGCTTGCCACCTTCTTCCACTTTTTCTGCCGAGCTGTCTATCAGGGTTTTGATTTCTTTGGCTGCAGAGGCTGAGCGCTGTGCCAGGTTACGCACCTCACTGGCAACCACGGCAAAACCGCGACCCTGCTCACCCGCACGCGCGGCTTCCACGGCGGCATTCAAGGCCAGGATATTGGTCTGGAAAGCGATGCCATCAATCACGCTGATGATATCGACGATCTTTTTTGAAGACTCATTGATGGAGCCCATCGTGGCCACCACTTTGCCAACGACATTGCCGCCCTGTGTCGCCACTTCAGATGCCGAGATTGCCAGTTGATTTGCCTGTCTGGCATTGTCGGCATTTTGTTTGACTGTGGAAGTCAGTTCCTCCATAGTGGAAGACGTCTCTTCCAGTGCGCCTGCCTGTTGCTCGGTGCGATTAGACAGATCCAGGTTACCCGAAGCGATTTCACCCGATGCAGTGGCAATGGACTCCGACCCGGTACGTACTTCGCTGACGACAGAGGCCAGCTTGTCACGCATGGTTTTGATTGCAAACAATAAGCTGGACTGATCATGGTCTTTGACTTGTATATCCGCAGTCAGATCACCTTCTGCAATATGGCCAACGACTTCAGCTGCGTACGCAGGTTCACCACCAAGCTGTCGCAGAATGGAACGTGTCATATGCCAGGCCAATGCGCCTACCATGGTCATCATGATGGCTCCTACCCCCAGCATGATGCCGGCCTGCCGCCAGAAGGCATCATTGATGTCATCCAGATAGGTGCCAGTGCCAATCAGCCAGTCCCAAGGGGCGAATTGCATGACGGCATAGATCTTGTCTACCTGGCCTTCTACCCCGGGCCGGGTACCTGGTGCTTCTACGATGCCTATTTTCCCTTTGGCCAGAGCGGCGCGATAACGGTCTCCGGATTCCTTCATATCCTTTTGTGGCACCCCTATGCGTGATGTTTTTGGATGCACCCGTAACAAGTCATCCGTGTAACCACGCACAAAGAAATACATCTCGTCTTTATGGAAACTGGAAATCGCCAGTTTGGCCTGTTTCTCAGCATCTTCACGTGAGAGCTTGCCTGATTGTTCCAGTGCATGGGCTTTTTCTATCGCTGCATGCGCCATTTCGACCATGTTGGAAATCTGCTCAGTACGCTCCTTTTTCATGGTCTGACGCAGCGAGTACAAAGAAATGGCAGAAATGACAGAAATGCCGAACAGGGTGATGGCGCACAGCAAGATGATGCGGGTGCTAAGTTTCATGGCGTGGTCTCACTGGTTTGCTGCAGTGTGCCGCAATGCTGGGCGGATGCGAGAGAGAGTCTGGTTTCACCTCCTGCTAATCCACCTACATTCATAGCGGGTCTGCATAGTTTTAATCATTGACGAGCGCACGGCCCCGCCTGCGGCGCGCAGCGGAAGACCGTGGTCTGATTGTAAGTGAAGCGAAGATGCCAGAGAGGAAGAATTTGCAAACAAACGACAAATCAGTTGGATACTTGATCGGAATGAACGGCTGGATGGTACTCGGCACCATCCAGCTTACAAGGACTTACTTATAAATCGGCAGGTTCATGCTCACAGGCCGTATGTCGAGTCGCAGATTGTGGACGGTATAGCTCTCGGCACCAGACGCGCTGGAAAAGTAACCCAGGCTTTCTGCCACTTTGCTGAAGTTGAATTCAAAACCCAGTTCCGCCGGATTATCCATGCCAAAAGCCAGGCCGATCGCGCGCTCCTGCTTGCCATCGATCAAATGAAACATCAGGTCAGTGACTACCGTATTGGCCAGAATATCGGGATAAAAACGATGATCAGCATTATTAGTTTGAGCAGGATTGAGCTTGTGTAGCAGCTTGTCTGTCGATGGTGCCAGCGTCCTGCTACGCAAATTGAAACGGTCGCCGCGGTCCAGGTAGCTGATGCGGGCATTGCTGATATTAAAATTTTTCTGGGAATCATCTGTTTTTGCCTGACTCAGATCAAAAAGAATGGCACCTTTATAGCCGATGACTTCGACCTCACTCTGATTGTTCACTACCATGGCAGTATTTTCATCGACACCCAGGCCCAGTTTGTAATTTTTTTTCAGCATGACAGGCAGCATGCGGGCAAAGCGGCCACGTATAATGAGGTGCTGATCTATGAATACATCCGGTCCTATGAAACCCAGACCAGCTGCAATCTCCTTGCCATCAGTCACGCCTAACTTGAGGGTAGGCAGCACAGGTTTTGCATCATAAAACATGGTGGTACTCATGATGGCAGCTCCGGCACTGCTACCCGCGATAACTCCACCTCGCTGATATAGTGCCCAGATTGCTTCCAGCATCGCGGTCTTGTTGCCATTCGGCTTGACCAGCGCCTGCACGATGCGGCCCTGATCGCCGCCAGTAAAGTACACGCCGCTAGCATTTTTCAGCTTATCCAGCCAGACAGCATCATTGACGATATCTTCCGGTTTGAATTGCGCATGCTTGACTGACAAGGGTATCAAGAAAGCCTGTGCACCATGCTGGTTCAGGGATTCCACCGCAAATCCACCAGATCTTTCCGGGCTGCCCGCTGCCGCAGGGATAACTGCAATCTTGGCACCTTTGCCCCCAGCCTGTTGCACGATGCGCTGCCAGACTACTGCATTATCTACCCGCAAGGCACCACCGATAATGACGAGGGAGCCTTTTGATTGTTGCAGTGTGGCGTCTTCTGCATGAGCATTCATAGGTAATTGACAGAGTAAGAGAGCCATACAGCTTAGTAAGTTGCGCAAACTACGCAAGGTGATTAGTAGCGAACCTGCATTTTTCAGAAAAATTATCATTTTCTTCATCCTGATTTTTTGACATTGTAAGTGATTCAATTCACCACTACGCGCGTGAATGTAAAAAAAGGGGACAACACCAAGTGCTGTCCCCGAACGCGCTGCTTTGGAAGTCTTTATTGATACTGCTTATTTGAATGCATAGTTACCTGAGATATAGACAAAGCGCCCACGAGGATCGGTATAGCTGGGGTCATAACCAGCGATGAAACTATATACCTGGTTAGAACGCGGTGGATTGGCGTCCAGCAGGTTCTTGATGCCGGCACGCAAGCTGAATGCTTTGCTGAATTTATAGCTGCCGCTGAAATCCCACAAGACATAGGCGGGCACGTCACGGGGGCTGCCGTTGGCCAGGGTGTTCTGGTCGCGATAGCCCTGATAGTAAGTCTGTTGCAGTGTTGCACCCCAAGGGCCACGGTCAAAATCAAATGTCAGGGTATGTCTCCAGCGCTGTACTACCTGGGTGTCGGTATAGACGCCTACACCATTTACTTCCGGGCTGGCGGCTGTGCTACGGGTCTTGTAGTCGATGACATAAGTACCGTTCAGGCTGACGTTGAATTTGCCCAGGCTGTTTTCTGGCAGTTTCCAATTGACGTTGACATCCATACCCGAGGTCTTCAACGATCCGATATTTTTCACTCGGCCATCTACTGACAAGATCGGGCCTGGAATGCCTGGCAGACTGGGGTCAGCCGCGCCGCGTAATGCATAGCCGGGATTGGATCTAGGGTCACTGAAGTAGGCGCCTTCGTTAGCCAGCAGGGTGTCAGACTTTTCTATACGCCAGTAATCCAGGGAGGCAGTCAGGCTGCGGCTGGGTTCGACCACGAAGCCTGCAGAAAACTGTTTCGATGTCTCAGGCTTCAAATTCGCAGTGCCGCCTTTGATCAGATCTGGCTGTATGCCGCAGTAGTCGGGGTTCTTGGTGTTGTCTATATTGCCGGTCTTGATACAGCCCAGCGGGTCATTGTAGATGCCGCTGGTCTGGCCTGTGCGTGCCGGTTCGTTGATATCTGCCAGGCTGGGTGCACGGAAACCTGCACTGTAAGAGCCGCGTACTACGATTTCTTTGGCTGGTGTCCAGCGCAATCCAAATTTTGGATTAGTGGTGCTGCCCACGTCGTCATAGCTGTCATGTCGCACGGCGGCTTGGGCCTCGAGGTTTCTGAGTATGGGCAAATTCAATTCGGCAAACAGGGCTTTGACAGTACGGCTACCGCTATAAGCAGATGCGGCACCGTCACCGCGTATTTCGCCAGCGGCCAGCAGAGCGGATGGTGTGAATTCCAGTTTTTCGCGGCGGTATTCTGCACCTATCGCCAGACCGGCGTTTCCACCTGCCATGGCAAACAATTCGCGTGAAGCCTTGATATCAAAAGCATCGGTAGTGGCCCGTGACTGGCGGGCAGCGTCACTGATTTTTGATGCATTCAGCAAGTTCGTGCCTTCTGCTCCAGATGGTCCGAAAGGATTGATTTTTCCAGTCAGGAAGGCGCTGTCAAATGCCGATGTTCTGACATAGCCATCGACATATTTATCATCAACCTTGCTGACGCTGTGGTTCAGGGCGGTATCATAATCCCAGCCAGCGATCGTACCTTTCGCACCGACTACCAGCCTTTGTGCAACTGCATTCACTTCATTGGTACGCGGGCCAGCAGCACTGAGGCGCAGACCTACGCGCAAAGGCGTTTTGTTGGTGGTGATTAAGTCGTTGGGATAGTAAATCCCAGTCACAGGGTAATTGAGGTTGGTGACTGTAAGCGGGCTGATGCGGTAAGTAGTTTTTGTATCGCTGTGTAAGGCTTCAGCAAACAGTGTGTTGTCGGCATCGATCGCAAATTGGGCACGGCCTAAGAGGGAGGCGCGCTGGGATTCAGGGAAAATCTCGGTGTCATGCATGTAGTCATACAAACAGGCTTTGCTGCCGACAAAGCTGTCGGCAGCAAACACCGTGGCGGGTGGGTTGCAGTTTGGTGCGCTGGGGTTCAGGCGTGATCCGGTCGCGCCACCGCTAGCCGTAGTACGGCGCACATTGGCCGGGAAAGTGTTGGAGCTGCCCACATCGAGATTGATGTCAGGCTGATATGCTGATCCTATCCATGAACGCTGGGTAGAACGCAAGCCGCCAGTATTCTGGAAATTGACCACGCCCATGAGGTTGTATCTGTCCTGATTCAAGCTGCCTACACCACCTGACAGGCTGATGATTTTTTTGTCTGCACCGCCATGCTGGGTATTGCCCACATAAGCGGATATTTCTGCTCCCTGATAATCAGGGCGGGTAATGAAGTTGATGACGCCACCAATTGCATCGGCACCATAGATGGCGGACGCGCCATCTTTCAACACTTCCACGCGCTGTATGGCAGCAGAAGGAATGGAATTCAAATCCACACCAGAAGATGTCCCGGGCGAGGCGAAGTTGGCGAGGCGGCGACCATTCAATAATATAAGTGTGGATGACACACCTATGCCACGCAGGTTGGCGCCGTTAAAGCCGCGCTGCGTCCCGCCGTTATCGCTGAAGCTGGCACCGTCAGTGAGGCCTGCAGTGCTGGCCGAGATTTTGCTCAATAATTCTGCCGCTGTGGTGACACCAGATTTATCTATTGATTCACGGCTGATGATTTGCACGGGCAAGGCAGTTTCTGCATCGATGCGTTTTATCGATGAACCAGTAATTTCTACACGTTGCGGTTTGATTGAATCGGTTTCAGACTGTGCCCATGCGCTTTGCTGGGGGACGCCCAGCATTGCCATGACACTCAATGCTGACCAGGTTGCGACAGCCAATTTCTTGGGTATGGGCTGACATGCTTGTTTTTTCGTTGCCATTGCCTTGCTCTCCTCAGGTTTTACAGAAATTTAAAAAAAGCATCCCCCTCAGTCACTCCGCAGAGTGACTGTGATTCGCTTATTTTTGCTTATTTACTTCTTGGTTTTATTGCTATCCGGCTTTGTGTATTTGATATTGTTGTCAGCGCTATGCAAATAGGCTGATATCGCTTCGGTCAGGCGCATGGCCTTTTCCACATTCTTCTTATTCGACACCATCATGCTGCAGACCAGGGCTTCAATGACGGCAATAGCTGCACTGGCACTGCTGGGTAAGACGCCATGGGTGCTGGGTGCCAGCAGTAAGTAATTGCCTAGTTGTGCAATCGGTGACGCTGGAGAATCGGTGATCGTCACGACACAGGCACCGTGGTCACGCACAAACTGCGTGAGCTTGATGACATCCAGCGCATAGCGTGGGAAGGAGATAACAATCAGCACGTCCTTGTCGGTAATGTTTGCCAGATGGCCAGCAGCTACTTCCGTGCCGCCGTAACCCACCACTTCCACCACATGTGAACAAAAGGGCTGTAAATGCAGGGCCAGCATGCCAGCCAGATGGGCACTCAGTCCAAAGCCCATGACATACACGGTATTCGCCTTTGCGAGGTGACTGACGATCTGGCTCAAACTCTGTTCAGACATGCCCTGGTTTGCTGCATCAATATTGGCGGCAGCAAACTGCATGCTGGTGTGGGCGGGCGAGGGTGCATTTTTTTGGGCTTCTATGGTATTGCGCAGTTTTTCTACTGGCTGGAACACTGCCTGCACCACCTCCGCAATCTGGTTACGCAGACCGGCGTAGTTATTAAAACCCATGTCACGCGCAAAGCGGCTGATCGTAGCTGTTGAAACATCACATTGTTCTGCCATGTCTTCTATACCCAATGCCGTCACCTTGACCTGGTTACGCAAGAGAAAATTGGCAATGCGCTTATAAGAGGGAGAGCCCTCCTGCAAGACCAGCATTAATGATTCACCCAGCGTGGATTTTGCAAAGACCATCTCGGGTGAAGTAGATTCGACAGGAGTATTTAGTTTTTTCATGTACATCAATCACTGAAACTTTCAGCAAAACTTTTTTCGATGAATGAACTGTAGACCTGTTTAAAAATATTTTCAATACTATTTGTCAGTTTATTTTCATAAATGTAGAATATGTAAAAAATCGTTCATCGATTGCAGGCGGAGAGAGGTTCAAACAGTGTTGTTTTTGCGCTGCTTGCACAAACTACTATTGGATAAGCGGGAACACAGTCAGGATAAATCCTGTGTAAGCCAGACTACATCATGTAAATCCAGAATCGATTTGTGATTCTGTTTTTTGGTCCAAGCATTACCAACGAAGAAAAGAGTTTTCTATGCAGATACAGCGCCATGCCTTGCCCGATGTCAGTAGCGGGTCATCACGTGAATTGCGGAGTTTTCATTTCGGTACGCCGGGTCAGGGTCGCAAAGTGTATATACAGTCGTCTTTGCATGCTGACGAGATCCCTGGCATGCTGGTGAATCATTATTTGCGCGACATGCTCGCGCAATATGAAGAAGCCGGAGACATCGCCTCCGAAATCGTACTTGTACCTGTTGCTAATCCCATAGGTTTGGCGCAGAACATACAGGGCACGCCTTTCGGCCGCTTTGATCTGGCGACAGGTATCAATTTCAACCGTGGCTATCGCCACTTGACACCATTTTTGCTGCCTCTGCTGGAAGACAAGCTGGGTGCTGATGGCAACGAAAATGTAAAACTGATACGCCAGCAGGCATTGGCGGTGTTGCTGGCATGGCAACCAGACACCGCAACTGATCAGCAAAAGAAAATCCTGCAAACTCTTGCTGTGGACGCCGACATCGTGCTGGACCTGCATTGTGATAACCAGGCTGTCATGCATTTATATACTGGGACACCGCTTGCGCAAGACTGTCTGCCGCTGGCTGCTTACCTCGGGGCGCGAGCGGTCCTGGTATCGGTATTGTCGGGGGATGATCCTTTCGATGAATCTTGTTCGCGCCACTGGTGGGAACTGGCACAGCACTTTGGTGCTGCCACACCTGTCCCAAATGCCTGCATGGCCATCACGGTGGAATTGCGCGGGGAAACCGAAGTCAGTCATGAACTTGCACAGGCAGATGCTTTGGCCATTATTCATTTCCTCAGTCAGGCTGGCTATCTGCGTGGCAGGGCACCCGCTTTACCGCAAGTTTTATGTCAGCCTACACCACTGGAAGGTGTCGAGCCTTTGCTTGCTTCATGTTCAGGCATACTGGTATTTACCAAAGCTGTGGGTGATTACATCGAGGCTGGTGAAAAAGTGGCAGATATTGTTGACCCTGTCAGTTCACAAGTGACGCCGGTATTGGCGACACTGTCCGGCATTTTATTTGCTCGCGTCGCCATACGCTATGCCACACATGGCATGCGTATTGCCAAAATCGCTGGCGCCGTTGCTTACCGCAGCGGTAATTTACTGTCTTTGTAAAGAGGAGTTCATCATGCTGAAAAAAATCAGATTGCCGAATACCTTTGTCCTGCTGTTTTCTTTGCTGGCATTGATTGCATTAGCTACCTGGCTGGTACCTGGCGGCAAATATGATACCCATGTAGTCAATGGCAAGACGCTCATTAACCCGACCACGTTCCATTACGTCACCAGTAATCCGCAGGGTGTAGTAGCTCTGATGATGGCGCCAATCAAGGGCTTTGTGGAAGCCGCATTGATCATCGGTTTTGTGCTCATTGTCGGCGGTGCTTTCGCTGTCTTGCAAAAGACGGAAGCAATCGATGCCATGATCAAATCCGTGGCCAAGGCGCATACCCATTCCAGTATGGTCAGGGCTGGGATTATTCCTTTATTTGTCACCTTGTTTTCTTTGGGTGGGGCTACTTTTGGCATGGCCGAAGAAGCCATACCATTCGTCATGATCTTTATTCCACTGGCGCTGGCGCTTGGCTATGATTCGGTGGTGGGCGTATCGATCCCCTTTATTGGTTCGCAAGTCGGTTTCGCTGCGGCGTTTTTGAATCCTTTCAATGTGGGTATTGCCCAGGGTATTGCTGGTGTTCCACTGTTTTCTGGCATAGGTTTCCGCCTGCTCGCCTGGGCATTGGCGACATTGGTTACCATTGCATTTCTCAGTTGGTATGCGGCGCGCATCAAGAAAAACCCGCAGCTGAGTCCGACTTTTGAAATTGATAAGGAAAAACGTCAAAATCTTAAAATCGATGAGTTCAATCATTTTACTGGCATGACGGCGACCCACAAGGCTGTGCTGTTTATATTCCTGCTTGCACTCATCACCATGGTGGTCGGCGTAGTCAGATACAGCTGGTATATCGAAGAAATTGCAGCATTGTTTTTGGTCATGGCGATACTGGTGGGTATTGTTGGCAAACTCAATGCTGACAGTTTTATTGAAGCATTCATGCACGGTGCCAAGGACCTTGTGACTACCGCGCTGGTGATTGCCCTGGCTCGCGGCACCATGATATTGGCGCGCGATGCCAATATCATCGACACTATGTTGAATTTCCTGATGCCTTTTGTGCAGTCTTCGCATCCCATCTTCGCGGCCCACAAGATGTTTGTGATCCAGTCTGTCATCAACTTCTTCATCCATTCGGGCAGTGGGCAGGCTGCATTGACCATGCCCATCATGGCACCGCTGGCTGACCTGGTGGGTGTAACCAGGCAGACGGCGATACTGGCGTTCCAGTTTGGTGAATTTACGACACCGATGATACCGACATCCGGCATTACGGTTGGCGTGCTGGCACTTGCGCGCATACCCTGGGCGACCTGGGCCAAGTGGATGATACCCTTGCAGTTACTGTACTTTGTCCTATCCCTGGGGCTGCTAGCCTTGTCATGCGTGATCAGTTGGTAGTATTAATGCATCAACCAGCGTCGCAAGGCAAAACTCAATGCATCCACCATGGCAACCAGTATCAGCATAGCGATAATGACCGTGGCGGCGGTCTGCATCTGGAAAAGTGACAGGTGATACTTCAACATCTGCCCAAGGCCACCAGCACCGACCACACCCAATATGGCGGCGGCGCGGATATTGTTTTCCCAGCGGTACAGGGTGTAAGACAGCATTTGCGGCAGGCTTTGTGGCAGCGTGGCATACAGGAAAGCATTGACGGCAGAGGCACCGTTCAGGCGCAACGTGGATTCAGCCTGCGGTGGGGCGTTTTCCAGAACTTCAGCAAACAGGCGACCAAGTACACCGGTGGTATGGGCGGCCAGCGCAATAGTGCCAGCAAAGGGACCAAGGCCAGCGGCAATCAGCATGATGGATGCCCAAACAAGTTCAGGAATGGCACGCGCCACATTCAGGAATAATCGGGTACTGCTTTTTGCCGCCTGGCCAAAGCGGCCGCTGGCTGGCAGGGCCAGGAGCAGACCCAGGATGGCGGCAATCAGGGTGCCCAGTGCCGACATGGCCAGGGTTTCAAAAGAGGCCAGAGCGGTTTTTGTCAGCAGGGCAGGGCTGATGTCGGGCGGCGCAAAGCCCTGCAGGAATTCCCAGGTTTTGCCTGCTGCATCGTCACTGAACAGCGCGCGCCATTCCATGTTGAGGCTGACAAAGCTGGCGATCACCAGCAGCATGATGCCCGCACTTAATCCCAGCTTGAGTGGACTTAATAGCGACGGTGGGGCTGGCATGTTGTTATCTTGCGTACTCATGCCAGCGCTTTGCGGAATAGTTTGCTGGTCAGGTCAGCAAGGCCCACCAACAGTACGAATACGATGAGCATGGTTGATACTTCATCGCCGGATAACATTTTCATGGATTCATCCATACGCTGACCCAGGCCTCCAGCGCCAACAAAGCCCATCACGACAGAGCCGCGTATGGCACATTCCCATCGGTAGATAGTGTAGGAGATCAGTTCTGGAGCCGCATTGGGTAATGCCCCATAGAGAAAAGCTGTCAGGCGGCTACTGCCATTCCTGAGCAGGCTGTCGGTGGCGTGGGCATCATTGGCTTCCAGGATTTCGGCGTAGACTTTGCCCAGCATGCCGGAATAGGTGAGGGCGATGGCGAATACGCCCGCAGTCGGCCCCAGTCCGACCAGGCGCACAAACAGCAAGGCCCAGACCAGTTCGGGAACGCTGCGCAATAAAACCAGTTTCCAGCGCACGATCTGACGCAGCAATCTTGCCATGCCATGCATACGTCTGCTGCCTATGCGCGAGATAGATAAATGTTCATTGACGATCAGCGTCATGGGGATTGCACCCAGCAACGCGAGCACCAAGCCAGCTGTAGCAATGGCAATGGTTTGCCAGGTGGCCTCCAGCACGATCAATAAGAATTCTGCGGAATGCGCGGGTGGAAAAAACCCGGATAGAAAACGCCAGGTCGCAGCCAGGCTTTGCGCATCGATCAGTTGCCAGGGTTTGAATTCAGTGATGATCAGCATGGGCCATAGCAACACCAGCATACAAAAGCTGATAGTGATCCGCATACGCCATGCAGGATCATGCTCAATATCGGTATGGTTCGCTTGCGGTGTCATGTTGCTTAAAAACAGCGGGGTGCATCAGGAAAATCAGTCTGATCAGGCGCAGTCATGTGCAAAGAGTGCTGCTCAGGGCTACCTGCATTTCGGTACAGGTCAGCGATCATCTGATCATTGACCTTGTCACTATCGAACATGACTTTGCCAGCGCGCAAGCCTATGATGCGCGAGAAGTGCTGACGTGCCAGTTCTACCTGATGCAGGCTGCAGATCAGCGTCGCATTGCGTAGCTTTGCTTCCTGTTGCAAGGTGTTCAGGGTTTGCAGCGCCAGCGTCGGGTCTAGGGCAGACAAGGGTTCATCTACCAGTAGCAGGCTGGCATCAGACAATAGCAAACGTGCCAGGCCACAGCGCTGGCGTTCACCACCAGACAGCTTATCGACCCTGGCATAGAGTTTATGTTGCAGATCAAAACGCTGTAATGCTTGCCAGGCAGACAGCGGGTCTGCGGGCTTGATCAGATTGCGCAGTGCCTGCGCCAGCGTCCATTGCGGCAGGCGTCCGGCCAGTACCGCAGTCACAACGCGCTGACGCGCTGGTAGCGGCGGCGTTTGTGGAGCGAGAAACAGATGGCGGCGCAATGCGTGGCGCTCCCTGTTTGACAGCGACCAGACATCGTGGTTCATGAATTGGAACTGGCCGTTGGCTGGCTGGTGCGCCGCAGCCAGGGTATGCAATAGCGTGGTTTTCCCCGCACCAGACGGGCCTATGATGGCAATTTGCTCGCCCTGGGCTACCGTCAGGTTCAGGTTCTCAAGTATGTATTGCTGCTCAGTTTGCCCTGCCACCGGAGCAGTATGTGCTGCACCGGGAAAAGCCACGCTCAATTGCTGCAAAAGCAGCGGTGCTGCTGGCATTACTTCAGCAGGCCGGCATTATGTGCTGCCGCTTCGATGGCCTTGTAGTTGTCAGCTTTGGTAGGGATGAAGCGCGTCGCACGTTGCAGATCCAGGATCTCCTTGTCTTGCGGATTGGCCGGATCAAGATTCAGGAATGCATCTGTGATTTTTTTGCGTAGTTCGGCAGGCATGTCGGCGCGTACCGACCAGTTATAGTCAAAGTAGCCTGGAGTCGTATAAAACACATGCACCAGTTTGGTATCGACCTTGCCTTGCGCCAGCAGTTTTTCCCATACTGAAATATTCAGGGCGCCAGCATCTACCTTGCCGCCAGATACGGCAGCAACAGTAGCATCATGGGCGCCGGAAAAAGCGATGCGCTTCATGTCCGTATCAGGGTTGATTTTGGCGGCCAGCAAGTAAGAGCGTGGCATCAAGTGGCCGGAAGTTGAAGATTCAGAACCAAAAGCAAAGGTCTTGCCTTTCAGGTCTTCTAGCTTGGTAATGTTCTTATCGGTGGTGATGAAGACGGATTTGAATCTTTCATCTTCTTCCCGCTGCACCAGTGGTATGACTTGCTCTTTGCTACGCACCTTGGCTTGTATGAAAGTGAAGCCACCAAACCAGACCATATCCAGCTTTTTATTGACCAAGCCTTCAACTGAGGCAGCATAATCAGTGACGGGAACGAATTCTACCTTCATGCCCAGTTTTTTCTCAAGCATGGTACCCAGAGGTTTGAACTTGCGCTGCAACTCTGTCGGTGCTTCGTCGGGGATGGCGGAAACTCTTAAGATTTGCTGTGCATGGGTCAAACTGGTGAATGCCAGCAAGCTGGCTGCAATCATGATGTTGCGGCGTGAAACTGTAAAGCGGGCGGCAAAATTAGTCATATTATTTCCTGGAAGACCAAAGTAATTGAAATAGGATTTACGCAAAACCGTCACACAGCTACTTGTATTGCCTTCTTCGCTAAAGCGTAGCCGGAGTTCAGTTGCTGACAGATTTATGTAGCGTGCCAGCGGGTGCTGTAGTTTGCATATTAAAGTGCTGCAGAGACAAATACTGGCTTTGATTGCGACCAGCTTTTTTGGCTTCATACAGTGCCGCATCGGCACACTTGAGCAGGGAATTGGCATCAAGATCAGGATGCTTATAGAAATTGCTAAAGCCTATGCTGACACTGATACGCTGGCTAATGCGGGAATTAATATGTGGTATGTTCAAATCCCACACAGCCAGCCGCAGTTTTTCAGCAAACAGCATGGCAGAGTCAGGTGCCATATTGGGCAACATGAGGATGAATTCTTCACCGCCAAAACGGGCCAGTACATCGGTTGCACGCATCAATTGTTTGCGCAGGGCGGCAGCGACTTGTATCAGTGCCTTATCTCCCGCCACATGGCCATAGCTGTCGTTATACTCCTTGAAGTAATCGATATCGACCATGAACACAGACATGGGCACACTATGACGCACGGCATGGCCCAGGGCCATTTTGTAATGCTCATCAAAGAAGCGACGGTTATAAATGCCTGTCAGGCTGTCGGTGGTGGCTTCTCGCTTCAGCGCTTCAGAATGTGTGCGCAAGATTTTTTCGCGTTTGATCGATGTGGTCGAGTCACTGATTTGTATCAGGCAATGACGCTCGCCATACTCCGCAGTAATCGGCGTGATGGTGATGGATTGATCGATGCGGCTTTTCCCATCATCTTGCTCGTTGCGCTGAAACAACGGCAAGGGTGAGCGATGCAAGGCATTTGACAAAACCACAGGCAGGCCATAACTCAGTGTATTGGTGATGGCATTCAGGATGGCACGGCTGGGCAACTCTTCAAAAGCTTCGGAGATGTGCTTGCCGATGACCTGTTTGGCGGGAATGCCTGTGTGTCTCTCCACCCAGCCATTCCACAGGTGCACAGTCTGTTGCGCGTCAAGCACAATCAGTCCCAGGCTGATGGAATTGAATATTTGCTCCATTGCAAATGGAGACGGTGACAGCAACTGCGCCATTACACTGCTCCCAAAAAGCGCTCAAGCTGGATAATCAAACCTTTTAAAGATGTGGAACTCAACAAGAAAATCAGGTGGCCTTCAGAATGTCGCCTTTCTATCGCCAGGTCGATATGCAACAACAGGACGTAAGGTTGATCGAGATCGTCACTTACACGACGGAAAATTTCTTCGGTCGTTGCCACTGTGTAATCTGGTAATGAGCAGTTCAGCGGAATATTCAGCATATCTGCCATCGCGGACAGGCAGGCATTGAGGATGATATTACCGAGTTCGCACATCGCTTCCTGTTCAAATTCGGCCAGGTCTTCCAGGCTGATTTGCGACCCCATCATGTCGCGCACAATTTCCAGGGCGTGTTCTTCAGTGAACAGGAGAATTGCTTCTGCTTCAAACGAGCCACTAAAGGTTTGGTGCACTGTGCCAAAGCGCTCACTTTGCAAACCCATTGCAGAAACATCAATTTCCGAGGATTTTCGGATTTCGACAGAAGGGACCGACAAGCGAACTTCTTCTCCTACAATGTCACTCAGGCTGGCAGCAGCTCTGCCAGCGCCGACATTGAAGACCTCACTTAATGCATCGAGATGAAGTTCGGTGAGGGAATTCATTATTCGCTCGCGAAATAATTGAGGACGATGGTGATGGATTTCTCAGTGACTGGTTTGGCGACAAAGATGGTACCTATGGAGGTAGCCCGGTTTTGCATGGTGTCCTGTACATTTGCCGAAAAAATGGCGATGCGTATATGTGGACTGGTTTGCAAAATCTGCTCTGCTGCGTCAGTGCCCAGCATGCCAGGCATGTTGATATCCATGGTGCAATAGTCTGGTTTGTTCTCTATCACTGACTTGATGCCTTCTTCACCACTGCCAGCCTCAAAGAATTCCCAATCCGGATGCACTGCCTTTACATGCGCGCGAATCACCATGCGGGAAACTTTACTATCGTCAACAATGAGTATTTTTTTCATAATGTATTTTATGCAAAACTAATGCACTCAGGAAATGTGAGTGACAGCGTAAATTCATTTTACCTTAGTGCGGCATAAAATTCGCCATTCAGATGATCAATTAATGTTTCAAATGATTACGATTTTTGCTTGAGGCGTCGCCACAGGGTCGTTCTACTGATGCCCAGATAGTCAGCAGCTGCGTCGCGGTTGTTATTGAACTTTTCCATGACCTGTTCCAGTGACTCTGGTGCTGACTGTTTTGTTGAAATAGCGGGTGTATTCTCAGTGATGTTTAACTCGGGCAATGTTTTTGCCACGAAACTCGGTGTCAATGCCTGCAGTGGTTCGGCTGCCAGGAACAGGGCAAGCCGCTCCATCAGGTTGCGTAGTTCTCTTACATTTCCTGGCCATGCATATGGTTGTAAAAGCATGCCGCAACTGGTCATTTCTGCGTGCAGATTGGCATGTGGTCTGACGCCAATGGCAGCCAGGGCATGCTTCAGAAACCATACTGCAAGCGGCAGTATGTCATCTGGACGCTCCCGTAATGCTGGCAAATGCAAGCGTAATACGGCAAGGCGGAAATACAGATCAGCCCGAAACTTTCCTTCTTTTACTCTTGCCACCAGGTCGCAATGTGTGGCACTGATAATGCGTACATCGACAGGTATGGGGCGCATGCTTCCGACCCGCGTGATTTCACGTTCCTCCAATACGCGCAGGAGGCGGGTTTGCAAGGCGAGTGGCATCTCACCAATTTCATCCAGAAATACCGTTCCTCTGTGAGCAATTTCAAACAATCCAGCGTGCCCACCCCGTTTCGAACCGGTAAATGCACCTTCTTCATAGCCAAACAATTCTGATTCCAGCAAACTCTCGGCAATGGCACCGCAATTCACAGCGACAAAAGGCTGGCGTGCCCGCGTGCTTTCCCTGTGCAATGCCTGGGCCGCCAGTTCCTTACCAGTGCCTGTTTCACCTTGTATTAACACTGTTGCAGGGGAGCGCGCAAACAAGGCGATGGACTTGCGTGTAGCCTGCATCAGGGCAGAGTCACCCCGCAAATCGTTAATGCCATGTTTGGCGCGTAGTGATTCTGCTGCCGGATGATGCCGCCCGCGGGCTGATTCCAGTCGCGTCAGTCGAGCGATTTCCAGTGCATCATCAAAGGCCTGACGTATCGAGGTGGCTGAATACATGAAAATGCCAGTCAGTCCAGCTTCCTCAGCCAGGTCAGTAATCAGTCCTGCTCCGACGATGACCTTGATACCACCCGCCTTGAGCTCACTGATCTGGGCGCGCGCATCTTCTTCGGTGACGTAGGTGCGCTGCTCTAGCGGGAAGCCGAAAGTCGCCTTGAAATCCGCCAGTTCTGGCATGGTTTCCTGATAATTGATCAGACCTATTGCGGGTGACACCTTGCGTGCCCTTGCCAGTGCCTGCATGACATCAAAGCCACTGGCCTTGGCAATCACGACCGGGACGGGCAGGCGGTTCTTGAGATAGGCACCGTTGGAGCCCGCCGCAATGACGGCATCGCACCTCTCGGTTTGCAGGCGCTCTTTCAGGTACTGTGCTGCCTCTTCAAAACCCATATGTATGGGTTCTATGTCGGCACTGACATCGTATTCGACCATGATGTCGCGGAACATGTCGAACAGGCGTGAGATGGACACTGTCCAGATAACGGGTTTGTCGTGGGTATCACGTATCGCCGGCGGATGTTTCATATATGTTTCAATTAATGTTTCAAAATTCAATGTGAAACATTATTATGAAACAAATCTGGGTTCCTGAACAAGATTTGTTGTGCGAGCATAGCGAATAAGTATTTGATTTATATACACATCATCCAGAAACAGCAGGGTGTGCCTGCAGGCTGGCACGCTCATTGCAATGTCTATCCCAGAATCTGTTCATTAACCTGAAAGCATACACATGAGTACATACTCCGCAGGTGCCGCCTTCCGTAAGGCGATGCAGGAAGAATCCCCTCTTCAAGTCGTGGGCGCAATCAATGCCAACCATGCCTTGCTGGCAAAACGTGCCGGTTTCAAGGCAATTTATCTGTCTGGTGGCGGCGTTGCTGCCGGTTCCCTGGGTTTGCCTGATCTGGGCATCTCCAATCTTGACGATGTCCTCACTGATGCGCGCCGCATTACTGACGTTTGCGACCTGCCTTTGCTGGTGGATGTGGATACCGGCTTTGGTTCATCCGCCTTCAATGTGGCACGTACCGTCAAATCCATGATCAAGTTCGGCGCTGCAGCCATTCATATTGAAGATCAGGTCGGGGCCAAGCGTTGTGGTCACCGTCCAGGCAAAGAGATCGTCAGCAAACAGGAAATGGTTGACCGCGTCAAGGCCGCAGTCGATGCGCGTACCGATGAAAACTTCGTCATCATGGCCCGTACTGATGCCCTGGCCGTTGAAGGTCTGGAAGCTGCCATCGAACGTGCCCTGGCTTGTGTGGAGGCGGGTGCCGACATGATCTTCCCGGAAGCGATTACCGAACTGGCGATGTACAAGCAGTTTGCCAATGCCGTCAAAGTGCCTATCCTGGCAAATATCACGGAATTCGGTGCTACTCCTTTGTTTTCTGTCGACGAACTGGCCGCAGTGGATGTGGGTCTTGTTTTGTATCCATTGTCAGCTTTCCGCGCCATGAACAAGGCAGCAGAAAACGTCTATGGCGCGATACGCCGTGATGGCACGCAAAAGAATGTCGTCGACACCATGCAGACCCGCATGGAATTGTATGAGCGCATCAATTACCACGACTTTGAGCAAAAGCTGGATGCGCTGTTTGCCCAGCAAAAATCCAAATAAAAACCAAATAGACTTCCCGGCCTTGTGCTGTATCAAGCCAGCGGGCGGGAATAGCACTTCTAATGTACCAATGGAGAAATAATCATGACTGAAGCCGTTCCATTCAAACCAAAGAAATCCGTTGCCCTGTCTGGCGTTACTGCTGGCAATACCGCGCTTTGCACTGTAGGTAAAACAGGCAATGACCTGCATTACCGTGGCTACGATATCCTGGATGTGGCCGACGCCTGCGAATTTGAAGAAATTGCCCATTTGCTGGTGCGTGGCAAATTGCCGACTGTCGCAGAATTGCGTGGTTACAAAGCTAAATTGAAGGCCCTGCGTGGCTTGCCAGCCAATGTCAAGGCGGCACTCGAATGGCTACCAGCCTCTTCTCATCCTATGGATGTCATGCGTACCGGTGTGTCTGCACTGGGTTGCGTATTGCCAGAAAAAGATGACCACAATAATCCTGGCGCACGCGATATCGCTGACCGCCTGATGGCTTCGCTGGGTTCCATGCTGCTGTACTGGTACCATTACAGTCATAATGGCAAACGCATAGAAACTGAAACCGATGATGAATCCATCGGCGGCCATTTCCTGCATCTGCTGCATGGCGAAAAACCAAGCGCATCATGGGAAAAAGCCATGCATACTTCATTGATACTCTATGCAGAGCATGAGTTCAATGCATCGACCTTTACTGGTCGTGTCATCGCAGGCACAGGTTCTGACATGTATTCTGCCATCACCGGCGCTATTGGTGCCTTGCGTGGCCCCAAACACGGTGGCGCGAATGAAGTCGCGTTTGAAATCCAGAAACGTTATGACAATCCAGATGAAGCAGAAGCCGATATCAAGAAACGTGTGGAGAACAAGGAAGTCGTGATTGGTTTTGGTCACCCTGTGTACACTATCTCTGATCCACGCAACAAGGTCATTAAGGAAGTCGCGCGCAACCTGTCTAAAGAAGCGGGCGCGATGAAGATGTTTGATATTGCCGAACGTCTGGAAACCGTGATGTGGGATATCAAAAAGATGTTTCCTAATCTGGACTGGTTTTCTGCCGTGTTCTACCACATGATGGGTGTACCGACTGCCATGTTCACGCCTCTATTCGTGATCGCGCGTACCTCTGGCTGGGCGGCACACATCATAGAACAGCGTATCGATAACAAGATCATTCGCCCTAGCGCTAATTATGTTGGCCCTGAAGACCTGAAATTTGTTCCTTTGAATAAACGCAAATAAATCAACGAGAGTAAATAAGTCAGAGGTTGCAAAATGAAAGTGCAGGCAGACCTGTCCAAACTCAGTACCAGACGCGCTGTGAGGCAAGATCTGCCTCGCCTGCTGGAACTAATTGCTGATGATGATCTGGGCAAGAACCGTGAAGGCGTAGGCTCGGAGGATGCATGTTATTCAGAAGCCTTTGACCGCATAACAACCGACGATAATCAGTTCTTGATGGTAGCTGAGTTGGATGGCCGCATCATTGCCATGCAGCAGGTGACGTTCATCCCTGGCCTGAGCAGGAAAGGCGCTACCCGCGCCATGATAGAAAGCGTGCGGGTTGATGGCTACTTGCGTGGCCAGGGCATAGGTCACTGGTTCATAAAGCAGGCGATACAACTGGCAAGCGAACGTGGTTGCCAATTGGTTCAACTGACCAGTGACAAGAAGCGCATACAGGCGCACAGGTTCTATGGAAGTTTGGGCTTCACCGCATCACATGAAGGTTTCAAGTTGCAACTCTGAGCTGCCTTGAATATCGAATACTAATATTGACAATAGCGAGCCATGAATACTCAATTCCGCAAGCCACTACGAGGCACTACACTGGACTATTTTGATACACGCGAAGCAGTCGATGCGATCGTTCCAGGTGCCTATGACAAGCTGCCATACACCTCACGCGTACTGGCAGAAAACCTGGTGCGCCGCTGTGACCCGGCTACGCTCACCGATTCTCTGCGCCAGTTCATTGAACGCAAGCGCGACCTTGATTTTCCCTGGTTCCCGGCGCGTGTAGTATGCCACGATATCCTCGGTCAGACTGCGCTGGTTGATCTGGCAGGTCTGCGCGATGCGATTGCCCTGCAAGGTGGGGATCCTGCCTTGGTCAATCCTGTGGTGCCTACGCAACTGGTGGTGGATCATTCGCTGGCTGTTGAGTGCGGCGGTTTTGATCCGGATGCCTTCAACAAAAACCGTGCAATTGAAGACAGGCGCAACGAAGACCGGTTTGACTTCATCAACTGGACCAAGAAGGCATTCAAGAATGTTGATGTGATCCCGCCCGGCAATGGCATCTTGCACCAGATTAATCTGGAACGCATGTCGCCGGTGGTGCAGGTCACAGATGGTGTCGCTTACCCGGATACCCTGGTCGGTACTGACAGCCATACGCCTATGGTGGATGCACTCGGTGTGATTGCGATTGGTGTTGGTGGCCTGGAAGCAGAGAGCGTCATGCTTGGCCGTGCATCCTGGATGCGTTTGCCAGACATCATCGGTGTAGAGCTGGCAGGCAAACCGCAGGAAGGTATCACGGCAACAGACACGGTGCTGGCATTGACAGAGTTTTTGCGCAATCAAAAAGTCGTGTCGTCATATCTGGAATTTTATGGTGAAGGTGCATCCCACCTGACCCTGGGTGACCGCGCCACGATTTCCAACATGGCACCAGAATTCGGTTCCACTGCTGCGATGTTCTATATTGATGAACAAACCATCAAATACCTGAAACTCACTGGCCGTGATGATGAACTGGTCAAGCTGGTAGAAAACTATGCCAAGGAAACTGGCTTGTGGGCAGATACCCTGAAGAATGCTGAATATGAACGCGTATTGAAGTTTGATCTGTCTTCTGTTGTGCGTAATATTGCTGGTCCATCCAACCCGCACAAGCGTGTACCTACTTCAGAACTGGCAGCGCGTGGCATCAGCGGGACGGTTGAAAACGAACCTGGCCTGATGCCTGACGGCGCTGTCATCATCGCTGCCATCACCAGTTGTACCAATACCAATAACCCGCGCAATATGGTGGCTGCCGGTTTGCTGGCGCGCAACGCCAATAAATTGGGCCTGACACGCAAACCCTGGGTTAAGAGTTCACTTGCTCCTGGTTCCAAGGCTGTGACCCTGTATCTGGAAGAAGCCAATTTGATGCCTGAGCTGGAGCAGTTAGGCTTTGGTGTTGTCGCTTATGCCTGCACATCCTGCAATGGCATGTCGGGCGCGCTTGACCCTGTGATCCAGAAAGAAATCATTGACCGCGATCTGTATGCAACAGCAGTATTGTCGGGTAACCGTAATTTTGATGGTCGTATTCATCCGTATGCGCAACAAGCTTTCCTGGCTTCGCCGCCGCTGGTGGTCGCATATGCCATCGCTGGCACCATCCGTTTTGATATTGAGAAAGATGTGCTGGGGCTGGATGCAGAAGGCAAGCCAGTGACACTCAAAGACATCTGGCCGACCGATGCAGAGATCGATGCCGTGGTCGCTGCCAGCGTCAAGCCTGAACAATTCCGCAAGGTTTATATTCCCATGTTTGCCAAACAGGTTGATGACGGTGAAAAAGTCAGTCCCCTGTACGACTGGCGTCCACAGACTACCTACATCCGCCGCCCACCATATTGGGAAGGTGCATTGGCAGGGGCGCGCAGCATGAAAGGCATGCGTGCGCTGGCAGTATTGGGTGACAACATCACGACAGATCATCTGTCACCATCAAATGCCATCATGCTCGATAGTGCCGCTGGTGAATACCTCGCCAAGATGGGTTTGCCGGAGGAAGATTTCAATTCTTATGCGACCCACCGTGGTGATCATTTGACGGCACAACGAGCTACCTTTGCCAACCCGACCTTGAAGAATGAAATGGTCGTGGTGGATGGCAAGGTCAAGGCAGGTTCACTGGCCCGTATCGAACCCGAAGGCAAAATCACCCGCATGTGGGAAGCCATAGAAACTTATATGGAACGCAAACAGCCGCTGATCGTGATTGCCGGTGCCGATTATGGCCAGGGCTCATCACGTGACTGGGCAGCCAAGGGTGTGCGCCTGGCGGGTGTGGAAGTGATTGTTGCTGAAGGTTTCGAGCGCATACACCGCACCAACCTGGTCGGCATGGGTGTCTTGCCGCTGGAGTTCTTGCCAGGCGTGAACCGCCTGACCTTGAACATTGATGGCACAGAAACCTTTGATGTCATAGGTGAGCGTATGCCACGCGCAACCCTGACCCTGATCATCAACCGCAAGAATGGTGAATCTGTGGCAGTACCTGCGCTGTGCCGCCTCGATACGGCAGAAGAAGTGTCGATTTATGAAGCCGGTGGTGTCTTGCAGCGTTTTGCACAGGACTTCCTGGAGTCTGCCAAGGCTGCATGAGTTTTATTGACACTGCGTGCTAGCACTACTCTTGATTGAGTAGTGCTGCCTCTGAATCAAATTTTAAAGAATTTAAGACTATGGCCCATCTTCCACAGATCAAAATCCCGGCGACGTATATGCGCGGCGGCACCAGCAAGGGTGTGTTTTTTCGCCTGCAGGATTTGCCCGAGGCTGCGCAACAGCCAGGCGCAGCACGTGATGCCTTGCTGCTGCGCGTGATAGGCAGCCCCGACCCATATGGCAAGCAGATCGATGGCATGGGTGGTGCGACATCAAGCACCAGCAAGACTGTCATTCTCTCAAAAAGTAGCAAGCCAGATCACGATGTTGATTACCTGTTTGGCCAGGTGGCTATAGATAAAGCTTTTGTTGACTGGAGCGGCAATTGCGGCAACCTGTCCGCCGCTGTCGGTGCCTTTGCCATTAGTGCTGGCCTTGTTGATGCTGAGCGTCTGCCTCAAAACGGTATTGCCACGATACGTGTTTGGCAGGAAAATATTAGCAAGACCATCATTGCCCATGTGCCGATGACCGAAGGGGCAGTGCAGGAAACTGGTGATTTTGAACTTGATGGAGTCACCTTTCCGGCGGCAGAAGTACAGCTTGAATTCATGGACCCGGCAGCCGATGAAGAGGGTGCAGGCGGCTCGATGTTCCCGACTGGCAATCTGGTCGATGACCTGGACGTACCGGGTGTCGGTACGCTGAAGGCAACCATGATCAACGCCGGTATTCCCACCATCTTCATCAATGCAGAAGCGATAGGCTATACAGGTACTGAATTGCAGGATGCCATCAATGGTGATGCCAAGGCTCTTGCCATGTTTGAGACTATACGTGCGCATGGCGCATTGCGTATGGGCCTGATCAAGGAAATCTCTGAAGCGGCACAACGTCAGCATACCCCCAAGGTAGCTTTTGTTGCCAAGGCTGCTGACTACACTTCGTCCAGCGGCAAACAAGTCCAGACAGCGGATATCGATTTGCTGGTACGCGCCCTGTCCATGGGCAAGCTGCATCATGCAATGATGGGGACAGCAGCCGTGGCTATCGGTACTGCGGCAGCAATCCCCGGCACCCTCGTGAATTTGACTGCTGGCGGTGGTACACGCACTGCGGTGCGTTTTGGTCACCCATCCGGCACTTTGCGGGTGGGCGCAGAAGCGACGCAAGTCAACGGCGAATGGAGCGTCACCAAGGCCATCATGAGCCGCAGCGCACGTGTGCTCATGGAAGGTTGGGTACGCATACCCGGCGGCAGCTTCTGATTCTTTTTTGGCTGTTGGCGTGCCTGGTAAGCCTGCAGCAAGCAAAGTAATTCAAGATAAACATAACCAACACTCAGGTGGAAGCACCTGAGAGCGTGGCAGGCTTGCGCCCGGATTCTTGGCAAGACTGTGAAATATAGGATAGCCATGTGGTACACCCTCGCCGGTAGTTTGAACTCCATCTTCATATTGATCAGCCTGTACGGTATCTGGTCACAGGTGAAGATGGTTTGGGATAGAAAGGCTGCGGCTCGGGCAGCACATGGTGCGGATGGGAGTGAAAGCGAAAAGCCGACTGACTTGCTGTCCTTAAACCAGTTCACTGTCAGCTTCCTGGCGTATTGCTCATTCTTTGTTTATGGTTATTCCATACGGCCATTCAATCATTTCATTGTCTGGCCGAGGATGATAGCAGCGATGTTGATACTGGCTTTGTTGTGGGAAATTTATACAGACCGCAAGACCAGATTTGCTTTTGCTTCTTCCATGATGGCGGCAGTCATCATGTTGCTGGCCTTGTCGGGGCTGATGATCAGCAGGGTTTTCGATGGAATTTTTATAGATGAAGGTCGCAGGGTTTCTCAAAGCCTGATCGTGCTGGTTACCCTGTTTTTGGCCCAGGGATATGCGCATCAGATCAGTCTGATCTGGAAGTCAGGTAAAACCGGCGCGGTCTCGTTGAAAATGAGCCAGTTCATTTTGGCCATGGATGTGACGACGATCTTGTTTGCCTTTGCCATGGGCTTGCAGACTGGTTGGCCTTTATTGTTTTTGGCGACGGTCAGTGCCATCACCAAGCTGGCCATCATGTACTTGTTTGCATGGGTGGAATTCAGCCCCCTTGCACTACAGCGCAGGAGCGGCTTTGCCTGAGTTTTGATTGTGAAGTATACGGTTCCAGTGATAAGAACTTGCTTACGATCTTACTGCGCGAGCGTGATCGGGGTTCATGCGCTGCTCAAAATGCTCATGTACTAAAAGTACATTCCGCTTTTTGCGCTGCTCTTCTCCCCGCTGACGCACGCTCGCTACAGATCGTAAACAGGTTCTAATAAAATGAAGGAGATACCATGTCTTATGCAGCTTTTTATCAAAAATCCATACAAGAGCCTGAAGCTTTCTGGGACCAGGAAGCCAAACTGATAGACTGGCACAAACCTTATGATCAGGTGCTGGATCTCAGTAAGCCGCCATTTGCCAAATGGTATGTCGGTGGTAAAACCAATCTCTGCCATAACGCTGTCGATCGCTGGCTGGCTACCCAGGCAGACCAGCCCGCGCTGATCGCCATTTCTACTGAAACCAATATCGAAAAAACTTATAGTTTTGCCGAGTTGCATGCAGAAGTGCAGCGCATGGCTGCCATCATGCTTAGCCTGGGTGTCAAGCAGGGCGACAGGGTGTTGATCTACATGCCCATGATTGCCGAAGCGGCGTTTGCCATGCTCGCCTGCGCCCGCATAGGTGCCGTGCATTCCGTCGTGTTTGGTGGTTTTGCTTCAAAGAGCCTGGGTACGCGGATTGATGATGCGAAGCCTGTACTGGTGGTATCGGCTGATGCTGGCATGCGAGGTGGTAAAGCTGTGCCATATAAACCCTTGCTGGATGAGGCCATAGCCTTGGCTGAGCACAAACCTGCACATGTCTTGCTGGTGAATCGCGGTCTGGACGAAATGAAGTTGGTGGCCGGGCGTGATGTTGATTATGCGACAGCCAGAGCGCAGCATCTGGATGCACAAGTACCTGTAACCTGGCTGGAATCAAACGCCATGTCCTACGTCTTGTACACCTCGGGTACGACGGGCAAGCCCAAAGGTGTGCAGCGTGATGTCGGTGGTTATGCAGTGGCGCTGGCGTCGTCGATGAAGCATATTTTCTGCGGCAAGCCGGGAGAAACCTATTTTGCGACTTCGGACATAGGCTGGGTGGTGGGCCACTCGTACATCGTCTATGGTCCGTTAATTGCTGGTATGGCCACCATCATGTATGAAGGTACGCCTATACGCCCTGATGCTGGCATCTGGTGGAGCATCGTCGAGAAATACAAGGTCACGCGTATGTTCTCGGCGCCGACTGCAGTGCGCGTCTTGAAAAAGCATCCGCCTGAGCTAATGCGCAAATATGATTTGTCCTCGCTCAAAGCTCTTTACCTGGCAGGTGAGCCGCTTGATGAAACTACTTCAAGCTGGATAGCAACCGAACTTGGCGTGCCCATTGTCGACAATTACTGGCAAACCGAGACTGGCTGGCCCATATTGTCGGTCGCGCGTGGCGTTGAGCAGACCGCCACCCGCCTCGGTAGTCCAGGTGTAGCCATGTACGGTTATGACGTACGCATCATCAATGAAAACACGGGTGCAGAATGTGCAGCCAATGAAAAAGGTGTAGTTGCTATCAAAGGGCCGTTGCCACCAGGTTGCATGCAAACCGTGTATGGCGACGACCAGCGTTTTGTAAATACCTACTGGTCCAATTTCTCGCATGAGCAATTATATTCAACCTTTGACTGGGGCATCAGGGATGCTGATGGCTATTACTTCATCCTTGGCCGCACCGATGATGTCATCAATGTTGCAGGGCACAGGCTGGGTACCCGTGAGATAGAAGAGAGCATTTCCAGCCATCCACAAATTTCTGAAGTGGCGGTGGTGGGTGTGGAAGATAAGCTAAAGGGCCAAGTGGCTGTGGCTTTTGCCATACTCAAAAATCCTGAACTGGCTGAAACGCCAGAACAAAAGCGGGCGCTGGAAGCCGAGGTCATGAGTGTGGTTGACAAGCAGCTAGGGGCAGTTGCAAGACCGTCACGTGTGCATTTTGTCAGCATGTTGCCGAAAACCCGCTCCGGTAAGTTGCTGCGCCGATCCATACAGGCGATTTGCGAAGGACGTGAAGCTGGGGATTTGACGACGATAGAAGACCCTTCTTCCTTGCAGCAAATTCAGGCAGCGCTGACGGCTTGAGTATTAACAATTAGGCGCAAAACCAAAGGGAGCATTTGCTCCCTTTGGTTTTGCGCGCAGACAGGTTCAGAGCAAGTTCAGAGTTGCAGGGCTGCTGCCAGCGTTTTCACTTCTTCTTCCGACTCTTCCAGGATGCTATTGAGTGTGCCATCGCCGACAACGAAATCAATTTCTGAAGAACACTGTTCAGACTCTTCTGCATACGAATGGATATCCATAGGTGAATGCGTAGTTGCCAGTTCATTCGCCAACAACAAGGTATCTCCAAGAGTTTCTGGCGGCATGGCACGCAAGCCGAACCACAGGGCTTCAACCGCCTCAACCACGGCTTGTGGCAGCATCAGGCTCTTGATGACGGCTGCGCCTATCTGCGCTTCGGTTGATTCGCGGTCGATGATGGTATCAGTGAAAGAAGGCAAATCATCAAGGCTGGAGTCTGGTGCAGGCTCGTCACGTTCCAGCAGGGATGGAAACTCATCGACACGTGACAGCAAGTAAAAATTGCCTACTTCATGCACAATACCGGCAAACATGGCAGTGTCCGGGTCCAGCTTGGTGATGCGTCGCGCTATCACGCGCGATAGCGCCGCAACCTGGGCGGTATGCTCCCACAACTTATTGGTCATGGCCAGCAATTGCTTGTTTTTGCTGGTGCCAGCCAACTGCCGTACTACCAACGAGGCGACCACGGCACGCAGCGTGCGGAAACCCAGGCGGCTAATGGCTGCCTTGACGTTGGTGACATCATTGCCACGGTTGTAAGCTGCCGAATTGGCAATGGCAACCATGCGGGCAGCCAGGAAGGGCTCATTCAGAACCAGCTTGCTTGCAGTTTCGATACTGCACTCAGGGTCGTCCAGGGTTTGTTGTATCTTGAGGGAAGCCGCAACATTCGTCGGGAAAATCAGTTCTCCCCGTTTGGCTTGTTCAGCTATGCTGTTGAGCGCATCGATTTTATTCATCGCTATGTCTTTTGCACACGTTAAACAAACATATGGTGGGTGCAATGAACACCCAGTCGGTCAGCAAAGGGCTTATCTTATCTTTTGATTAATAAGTCCAGTCCTGGGTTCTATTCATTGCCTGTTTTTGCAGAATGAATTCACATGATTTCATTCTGCTTCAGATAGTGTTGCAGGTCAATCAAGCGATAGAAAATAAATCCAAACTTGCTCAATTTGTCTTTTGGCTGTCTATCCACTTATTTACTTTAGCCTCCAATAATGCCAGGGGCAGTGTGCCATCGCTGAGTATGACATCATGGAATTGACGCAGATCAAAGCGCTTGCCCAGGATGCTACTCGCTTTTTGTCTGAGTTCAACGATTTTCAATGAGCCTATCTTGTAACCGAGGGCTTGCCCTGGCCAAGCCATATAGCGTTCCGTTGCCTGGCGGGAAACGGCTTCGCTGTAACCCAGTGTTGTCTGTTGATACTGGATAGCTTGTTCACGTGTCCAGCCCTTGGTATGCAGGCCAGTGTCAACCACCAGGCGCGTGGCGCGCAATAGTTCATCCGTCAGATGACCCAGGTAAGCAGCAGGGTCATTTTCAAATAAGCCCATCTCTTTACCCAGGGTTTCAGCATACAGTGCCCAGCCTTCGGTATAGGCATTATTGCCACCAAACTTGCGGAACTTGGGGATGTCCAATTCCTGTAATGTTGCTAAGTGGAAATGGTGGCCAGGCTGGCCCTCATGCAAGTACAGGGTTTTCATACCGACGGTGCTATAGTCGGCCGGATTGTTGATGACGGCCCAAAATACGCCTGGGCGCGAACCATCTATGGCAGGCTGAGTGTAATGGTCAGATGCAGTCTCGCGGCTGATTTCTGGTTCTGCACGGATATCCAGTGCGGCCTTGGGCACCTTGTTAAACAGTTCAGGCAACTTGGCATTGACCATCTTTTCTATTTGTCGATAACCATCAAGCACCTCAGCTTCAGTCTTGTAGGGGCGATACTGTTTTTGTGTATCTATCCAGGCAGGCAAACCTGCCGGTTCACCGCTGTAACCCAACTTGGGGCCAAGGGCGACAAATTCACTTTGTATGCGTGCCACTTCTTTCAAGCCCAGGGCATGAATAGTTTCAGGGTCCAGACTGGTGGTGGTCTGGTCGCGTACCAGGGCACGATACCAGACATCACCCCCTGGCAAGGCGCTGAAACCACTGCTGTTGCGGCTGGCAGCAAGATAATCCTGGGTCAGGAATTGGTTAAACTGACGCAAGGCAGGCAAGACTTTCTTTGTCAGAACCTGTTTGTATTCCTTGCTCAGACGTTGCTTTTCAGCCTCACTGAAGCCATTGGGGAAATTCTTGATTGGTGCAAAATAGGCATGATCTTCGACTTTATCAGTCACCAGTTGCGCAAACTGGGGCAGGACCGAGCTGACCAATGCCTTTGGCAGGACGATGCCGCGCTTCACACCTTCCCGCATATTGCTGGTGGCCTGTCCCATCCATGTTGGCAATTGCACCAGACGACGTAGAAAGACTTCGTAGTGTTTGACCGTTTTCATGGGCTGCGCGCTTTGTCCCGAGGCAAAGTGGGCCAGGGTCACTGGCACGTTTTCCATCTGATTGATCGGTAAAAGATGATCATCAAATTTTGCCATGTCCAGATTGGCTTTGAGTTCGTAGTCCAGGCAGTCATAGGTGACAGCATCTGTTGCCGATAATTGCTCACGTTTGATACGTGCCAATTTGCTGGAAATATCCTTCCATATAGCGACTTGTTTGGCGCGGACTGCTTGCGACAAGTTCATGGGCAGCTTGTCATCATAGCGAGTGTCACCGTTATAGGTCGCCTCCAGGGGATCGTAAGCAGCTTGCTTGTCATAGTATTCATCTGCAAGCTTACTCAGTTGCTGGCTTTGTTTCAGATTTCCTTGCAGCCCCGATTGTGCAACTACAGCATGTTTGTCTTTAGCTGGGGCAGTGTCACTCGCCGCCATAACGCAGGTGCAACTGAGTACGCCAGCAGAAATCAGGACACTAGTTAAAAGGCGCAACTTGAGCATAAGACTTTCCAGAAAATGAAAAAATAAAATAGTTTGCAAGCATACCACTATGCGCGCACAAGTTTGCTATGACTCTGGACAGCGTGTGGCAGTTCCCGTGCGGGCAGAAGCGAGTCAAAAAAAACTGGCATATTGCCGTTTTTTTCATAAAGCTTTTCGTTCTTTTACCGTTACCTGAGTAGATCACGCATATTCCATTTGAATGTTCAAGGCTTTCGAAATGCGTGCGGATGGAACAGATATTGGGCAGACAAGCCATGCGTGATCGCGTCCTGTCACAGAAGCCGCGAGGACCGTTGTCGTGTCTTGAAAATGCAATGTTTGCTGGTATGTGTTCCAGGTTCTTGTTGGTTTAACGGCCCATGGCTGGAGCGCATCATGAAAATTGCATCGTCGGATATTTCTTTGTCTTCACAACATGCAGCGACAACGACAATGGAGACGCAAGAAAGATTGCGTGCCTGGGTCGGCAATAAGCGCCCGGACTTTGAAGGCAGCAGTATCAGATTGCCAGTCAATGCGAGAGATGCATCGACGAATGTAAAAATCTCAGATGCGGGCTGGGCTGCGCAGGCCGCGCCGACAGAAAACGCTACCGCTTCCGCAGCATCTGCGGCTGACGCAGTTCAGCAAGCCAGTGATGAAGCAGAGAATGATCCCCGCATACGTCTGATCAGATATCTCGTGGAATTGATGACAGGTAAGAAAATCAATCTCTTGAGCAGTGCGGATATACAGCAAAGTGATGCGCCAGCACCAGCGGCAGCTCGGCCAGTGCCAAGTGAGGCGGTAACGCCCGCCCAGGCGGCCGGGCCTAAACAAGCCGGGTGGGGTGTGGAAATAGACACACATCATTCTTATACCGAAACCGAGCAAACCTCTTTTCAGGCCAGTGGAAAGATCGTGACGGCGGACAATAGAGAAATCAGTTTTGATCTGTCATTCCAGCTCAACCGTAGCTATCACGAAGAAAGCAGCACCAATATCAGGCTGGGTGATGGCAAGAAAGTTGATCCTTTGGTAATCAATTTTAATGGCCATTCTGCGCAGTTAACATCGCAGAAATTTTCCTTTGATTTAAATGGCGATGGTAAAAAAGAGAACATATCTTTTGTTAAAGGTGCTGGCTTTCTTGCGCTGGACAAAAACAATGATGGCAAGATCAATAATGGCAGTGAGTTGTTTGGACCCGGCACGGGTAATGGGTTTTCTGAGCTGTCCGCCTATGATAGCGATGGCAATCACTGGATAGATGAAAACGATGCGGTCTTTGACAAATTAAAAATTTGGACCAAGGATGGTAGCGGCAAAGATCAGTTGCAAAGCTTGAAACAAGCCAATGTGGGTGCGCTGTATCTGGGCAATGTGAGCACAGAGTTCGCTTTGAATAATACGCAAAATCAATCTGATGGACAGCTTCGTTCTTCTGGTATCTGGCTGAGTGAGGATGGCAGGGCGCATAGCTTGCAGCAGGTTGATTTGTCGGTATGATCTGCCTGCAATTTTCAAAAAAAGCACAGTCTCTTTAGGAAATTGTGCTTTTTTTTGAATATAACCAATCGTACTTGAGATTAAAACTCTTCCCAATCATCGTTGCCGCTAGCGGGTGGCTTTTCCATGCTCGACGTTTTTGCAGCCGGTTTTTGTGCGGATTTGCTTGCTACAGGCGCCTTGCTGATTTTTAAGGTGCTCGTTGCTGGCGATGTGCTGCGGACCTTATTGACCGCAGGGGCAGGTTGAGGCACATTTTTGCTACTGACTACACTGTCAAGCTTGAAAACGCTGACAGCCTGCGCAAGAGCGCCAGCCTGTTCCTGCATGCTCTCGGCGGCTGCTGCTGCCTGCTCAACCAGGGCTGAGTTTTGCTGTGTCATTTCATCCATTTGAGCGATGGCGAGATTGACTTGTTCTATGCCTGCACTTTGTTCCTGGCTGGCAGCGGTGATTTCACTCATGATGTCGGCTACATGCTTGATGGATGTGACGATTTCATCCATGGTCATGCCAGCATCTTCAACCAGCTTGTTTCCCAGATTGACTTTCTCAACCGAATCATCAATCAGAGTCTTGATTTCCTTGGCAGCGCTGGCGCTGCGCTGTGCCAGGTTCCTGACTTCGGCGGCAACCACGGCAAAGCCACGGCCTTGTTCACCTGCGCGGGCGGCTTCTACCGCCGCATTCAAAGCCAGGATATTGGTCTGGAAGGCGATGCCGTCAATCACCCCGATGATGTCGACAATTTTGCCCGAGCTATCCTTGATAGAGCCCATGGTATTGACGACCTGGCTGACGATATGACCACCCTTGGTGGCAACTTCTGTGGCAGAGATCGCCAGTTGATTAGCCTGACGTGCATTGTCTGCGTTTTGTTTGACAGTAGAAGTCAATTCTTCCATCGAGGATGCGGTTTCTTCCAGTGAGCTGGCCTGGGATTCTGTCCTGCTAGACAAATCTGCATTGCCAGAAGCAATTTCGCCTGATGCAGTAGAGATCATCTCTGTACTGTTATGCACCTGACTGATGGTCATGACCAGGCTATTATTCATATCTGCCAGGGCACTCAGCAATTGCCCGGTTTCATCACGCGAGCGTACTTCTATACGGCCTGTCAAATCCCCATTGGCAACCTTGGTAGCAACTTTGACAGCCTCATCCAGTGGGCCAGTGATCGAGCGCGCTATCCAGGCACCGAAAGCGGCACTGAGAAGCAGGGCAATGATACCCAGAACAATCATCAGATTGCGCGAGAACATGATGATGTTTTTGATCTCCTCGCCATTGGCATTCATGTCCATTTTTTGTATGGTACTGAGCTTGTCTATGTCGATCAGGGATTGCTTTAATGCAGGGAAGGTGGATTTACCCATCATGGCGATGGCCTCATCTTTTTGATCCAGCTCGATCAGATCACCCGTTTTGCTGAAAGCAGTGACAAATGCTGTGTTGGATGCAATCAGTTTTTCAACGGCCTCTTTTTCGTTTGGGGCCAAGGCAAGTCTCTTAGATGTTTCAAGCAGAGCACTTATTTTTTTCTTGTTTGCATCAATAGCAGTATATTGACCAGTTCGGGCATTCTGGTCTGGTGTAATAAACAACTCCAGAGTGCGGCTGCCGTTTTCCTGAATCAAGGCGGAGATCTCCAGTGCACTGGCTACGCCTACCGCATCATCTTCCAGTATTTGTCTATTTCGGTCAGCAATGTCATTCAATCTCACTACGCTGATGACGACCATGAACAGCATGGTCAGCAAAGTCAGGCCGAAGCCAAAGCTGAGACGTACCCTGATTTTAAGATTACTGAAGTTCATGGCTGCAATTCCTGTACAGATCAGATTGAGGGAGGCGGGCAATAGCGGTTCCAAGTTTTAGCATACCTAAAATCGCGCCGTTCTGCTAAGTAAATTGGTCATTAGTCGTTGTGGCTGTCAGTTTCCTGACAAATTGGACGGGCCCTTCAGGTAAAATCGCAAAGTACCTGATTAATACAGAGGATTTATGAAGCTTGCAACACTCAAAGATGGTTCGCGGGATGGACAACTGGTAGTGGTAGCCCGTGATTTAAAGACTGCGGCCATCGCTGACGGCACGGCGCCGACCTTGCAGCGTGCCCTGGATGACTGGAATTTTATCCAGCCACAGCTAGAAGAGTTATATAACCGCCTCAATGCAGGGCGTGCAGCCTATAGTTTTGATTTTGAACCAAAAAACTGCATGGCCCCATTGCCGCGTGCCTATCAATGGGCAGATGGCTCATCCTATGTCAATCATGTGGAGCTGGTGCGCAAGGCCAGGAATGCCGAGATGCCGGACAGTTTCTGGCATGATCCTCTTATGTATCAGGGCGGTAGCGATGACTTCATCGGTCCTTGTGACGATATTGTTGCGGGTTCTGAGGAGTGGGGCATCGATTTCGAAAGTGAAATTGCTGTTGTGACTGGGGACGTGCCCATGGGTGTCAAGGTGCAGCATGCAGGTGACCATATACGCTTGCTGATGCTGGTGAATGATGTGTCCCTGCGCAACCTGATTCCGGCAGAACTGGCCAAAGGTTTTGGTTTTTTTCAGTCCAAACCGGCGTCCAGTTTTTCGCCCGTGGCAGTGACGCCAGATGAGTTGGGTGAAGCCTGGAAAGGTGGCAAAGTCAATCTGGCACTACGCTCCAGTGTCAATGGCATGCTGGTAGGGCAACCGAATGCAGGTGTGGATATGGTGTTTTCTTTCCCGCAATTGATCACGCATTTGTGCAAAACCAGGAATGCGAGAGCAGGCACCATCATCGGTTCTGGCACAGTCTCGAACAAGGATGCAAGCAAAGGCTATAGCTGCATCGCTGAAAAACGCGCATTGGAAATGATCGCTGTGGGCGAGCCTGTTACTCCTTTTATGAAGTATGGTGATAGCATCAAGATAGAAATGCTGGATAAAAATGGCAAATCCATTTTTGGAGCGATTGATCAGAGCCTGGTCGAACCTGATTTATAAGCTTGGGCTGGACTGAGTCAGCTATCCTGAAAAACTGTTTTGGAGCACGGCATGTCTTTGATCTTTTCTTATTCCCTGCGTACTGCTGTTGTCACCGCTTTGAGTCTGAGCGGCATGTTGGCACAGGCGCAAATACGGGTGGGCATTAATTTGTCAACAACAGGTCCGGCAGCAGCCATTGGTGCATCATCCAAGAATGCGATCATGCTGTGGCCCAAAGAAATTGGCGGTAAAAAAGTGGAGTACATCCTGCTGGATGACGCAAGTGACCCCGGCAATGCAGTAAAGAATGCGCGCAAGCTCATGACCGAAGAAAAGGTCGATGTCATCGTCGGTCCGAACACCACGCCCTGTGCATTGGCAATGCTGGAAACAGTGGCAGAAAATGAAACACCCATGATTACTCTGGCAGCATCGGCCAGCATCGTTGAACCCATCGATGCCAAGCGTGCCTGGGTTTTCAAGATGCCACAGAATGATACTCATATGACCACCATACTGACGCAGCATATGGCTGACCATGGCGTAAAGACGGTGGCTTTCATCGGTTTTGCTGACGCGTATGGCGAAGGCTGGTGGCGGGAGTTTTCCAAGCTGGCTGAACTACGCCATATCAAGATCGTCGCCAATGAGCGTTTCGCCCGTACCGATACCAGCGTTACAGGGCAGGTCTTGAAGATGATGGCAGCCAAGCCGGATGCGGTGCTCATTGCTGGTTCAGGCACGCCTGCAGTCTTGCCGCAAAAGACCCTGATAGAGCGTGGTTACAAGTTACAGATTTACCAGACTCATGGTATCGCCAGTCTTGAGTTTTTAAAGCTGGGCGGCAAGGATGTCGAGGGTACTTTATTCCCTACCGGGCCAGCCGTGGTAGCTTGGCAATTGCCTGAAAAACATGTGGTGAAAAAAGTCTCTACTGATTTTGTGCGGCAATATGAGGCCGCCTATGGTGCTGGCAGCGCAACGCAGTTTGCTGGTGATGCCTGGGGTGCATACATGTTGCTGGCGAATGCAATTCCCCTTGCCTTGAAAACTGCACAGCCGGGCAGCAAGGCATTTCGACTCGCCTTGCGCACTGCGCTGGAAAATACCAAAGACCTGGTCGTGCCTCAGGGGGTGATCAATATGAGTGCGACTGACCATGTAGGACTGGACCAGCGCTCGCGTGTCATGGGCAAGATCCAGGGCGGGAAATTTGTCTATGCGTATGGTGGTTGAAACCTGTTTCCAGCTTTAAGAAATAAGAAGGACGCGCTCACTTCGGAAGAAATGAGCCAGCTTTTCTATTGTCTGCCTAGCTGGAAAAAGACATTTCTGGCACCACCCTGACCAAGGGCAAAGCCCAGGTATATAGGGCCCATAAAACTATTGAAGCCAGCAAACAGACTGGCGCTTTTGCGTAACGACTGCAAGGAAACATCTCCACTCTTGTTCCAGACATTGCCTGCCTCCAGCGATGTGCCCAAGAACAGGCTTTGCCCAGCCAGGTCAAACTTCACGGCACGCAGCAAATATGTCACGCTGCCGTAGAGCATATAGTTGCCAGTGAACTGGTCTGGCTGATAGGCTGACAATTGCTGGAAGCCGCCCAGCGTTGATCCGACACCACGTATTTCGGTGTCTGTCTGTAGTAGCCCAGCCGCATTCAGTTTCAGGTTGATGCTGTGATTATTGAAGCTATTCGCCCAGGTTGTATTGACAGCGACTTCCTGGTAATTTTTGCGTGCGCGATTGGTTCCCAGAAAAGCGTTGGCATCGAATTTATAGCCATAACGAGGAAAGCTGGTATCGCTAAGCTGGTCAATTACGATTGCCGTCTTGACGCCGAATTGCTGCAGGTCAGCGCTGGGCAAGGAATCAGCAACCACACTACCATCTCCATCGGCATACAATAGCCCGCCAATCTTGGGGCGTACACGATAGTGGTTGAAATTCAAACCTACCTTGGCTTCGCCTAGTATGCTTTGTTCGCCCAGGCGAAAACCTACATCCAGGCCCAGTTTGTCACTGCGGACATTGTATTCGGCAATGCGGGTATCGCCATTATATAAGTTTCGGTTGTTTTGCCCGACTTGTGCAAATGGTGCAAGGTACATACCTTCGCGTTCAAACAAGGGCTGTCGTAATTCTGTATGGAACTTGATGCTGTTGCCAAATTCAAGATCGTTGCGCCACTCAAGTCCGCCCTCAGTCAACCAGGGGCGTCTATGTCCAACCTGTAGCTTGAAGCCGCCCGTGCCTGCAAATCCGCTTGAAAGTGCCAGACCAAAGCGCAGGAAGTGCGGGCCCCAGTTACGGCCATAGGCATTCACGCGTATGCCGTACTCGCCATCGCGCTCCACCAGTTCATGATTGACACTGTCAAATTCACGGGCATTGTTGAGTATGGCCAGCTTACGGTTGATGTCTTCAGCCTTGTATTCAAGGCCTGTGCGTATATCCAATTGACGCCGGATATCGCTCTCAGGAACTGCGCCATTGGTAGCCACATCGACAAATTGTATTTTGATTGGCGGTAGTCGTGGGTTCAGGCGTATCTCATGTCTGATGGCATAGATTTCTGCTGGCAGGCTATAGGCTGCCAGCTTGGCATCCATGGAGCGGGTGGCTTTTTCACCGATCAGCACAGCTTCTTTTGACCTGGCGAAATCCATGAAACTGATATTGCCCATGCTGGGTTCTATCAGCAAATCATTCGGACCAAGCAAAGCCTTTTGCGCTTCCACATTTTGCTCGGTCAGGATATTAACCATTTGCTGGCTGACATTGAACAAGGTCAGCAACTGATCGCGAGGCATCAGCGGTGTGCCTATATTCACTGCGATCACTACATCAGCGCCCATTTTTTTTGCAATATCCACGGGCAAGTTTCTGACCAGACCGCCATCTGATAATAATTTGCCATCTATCTCAATAGGGGCAAATACTCCTGGTGCTGCCATGCTGGCCCGTATGGCTTTATGCAGATGCCCCTTGGTAAAGACAACCATTTTACCGGTTTCCATATCGGTCGCCAGAGTGCGGAAGGGGATGGGCAGGCTGTCAAATTCTATGTCCGGCTGTAGATGGGCAGTCCAGTTCTGTAATATTTCAAGAAACTGGCTGGCCTGGACGACGCCTGCGGGTAATCTTACACCGTTGGAACTCAGGCCTAGGGTAGCTCCCAAAGGATATTGCTCGTCCTCTTCCCTGACGCTTTGCGGCAGGAAACGTCGCTCTACTCTGTCGAGGGCGATGTCATTGAGTTTCAGAGTATCCAGCTTGGCTTCGATTTCGCTGGCCGAGAAACCTGCTGCATACAGGCCTCCTACTACCGCACCCATGCTGGTGCCAGCAATGCAGTCTATGGGGATGCGTAGTTCTTCCAGCACCTTAAGTACGCCCAAGTGGGCAAAGCCACGTGCGCCGCCGCCCGACAATGCTAGGCAAATTTTGGGCTGCTTTACATGTGTTGCTTGTACGGTAATGCTCTCTGCATACGAGAGGGTAGGGGTCAGCAAACAACTGACAAGACTAAAAACTAGCAGTAAAGGTGATTTAAGCATGTGGTAATTGGTGGAAACATGGAATTCTTGGTTCAGGGTCTATATACTAGCGTATGCATATCAAACGATGCTAACCTAGGTCTAATTGCATAAGAGATTATCCTCGCTATTACAAAAACTACCCATGAACCTACATCAATTGCGCTTTGTACGCGAAGCTGTAAGACAGAATTTTAATCTGACTGAGGCTGCCAAGGCCTTATTTACGTCGCAGCCCGGTGTTTCCAAGGCAATTATTGAACTTGAAGAAGAGTTGGGCGTCGATATTTTTACCCGTCATGGCAAGCGCATACGTGGCCTGACCGAGCCTGGCAGGGCGGTGTTGAAGTCAGTTGAACTCATCATGCAGGAAATTGACGGACTTAAACGCATAGGCAAGGAATTTGCAGCTCAGGACAGTGGCAGCTTTACCATTGCCACCACCCATACCCAAGCGCGCTATGCCTTGCCCAAGGTCGTGCAGGCCTTCATGCAAAAGTATCCCAAGGTAAGGTTGTCACTGTTGCAGGGCAATCCCAAGCAAATTGCCGAAATGGTCATGCGTGACCAGGCTGACATTGCCATTGCAACGGAAGCCATCGCTGGCTTTGATGGTCTGATTTCCTTGCCATGCTACCAATGGGAGCATGTCGTCGTTGTTCCGGTCGAGCATCCCTTGCTGAAGTTAAAGAATATCAGCCTGGAAGAAATTGCCAATTATTCATTGATTACCTATGATGCTGCCTTTGCTGGCCGCAGCAAGATAGATCATGCCTTCCAGATCCGGAATCTGAAACCAGATATCTTGCTGGAAGCCATTGATGCCGACGTCATCAAGACTTATGTGGAGCTAGGCATGGGCGTTGGTATTATTGCAGGTATGGCCTTTGATGCCGAACGCGACAAGAATTTACGTGCCATACCGGTTGGTCATTTGTTTGGCATGAACATTTCACGGGTAGCGATCAAGCAGGGCGCTTACCTGCGCAGTTATATTTATACTTTTATAGAATTACTCAATCCTACCCTGAACCGTAAAATGATAGACAATGTCATGCAGGGCAATAAGGATACCTACGATTTATGAGTATGCAGGCACTGAGTGCCTGGCCTGCAGAGCATCGCAGGCAAGTGCGCGGCATATTGACGGATATTGACGATACCTTCAGTAGCCACGGCAAGCTGACAGTAGCAGCTCTGGCCGCACTTGACCGGGCAAAAACTGCGGGTTTGCGGCGAATAGCCGTGACAGGGCGGCCAACTTACTGGACCTTGCCTTTGTTACGCTTATGTGATTTTGATGCTGTCATTGCTGAGAATGGTGCAAGTGCGTTTTGGCTGGGTGAGGATGGCAGGCAGCAGTCCATGTTCTATGCTGATGCCCAAACCCGTCAGCAACACAGACAACGTTTGCTGGACTTTGCCGACATCATGCAAAGGCATTTTCCGAATGTATTGCCAGCTGCCGATGCCTCGCAACGTATAGGTGATCTGGCTTTTGATATAGCGGAAAATATTCCTGCGATATCGCTGTCACAATTGAATGAGGTCGTGGCCCTGATCCATGAACATGGTTTGCATGCCACCACCAGTAGCATCCATGCCCATGCCTCGGTTGCGCCCTTCAGCAAGCAAAGCATGAGCCAGCGGGTGCTGCATGAAGTATTTGGCGTCAGCGATGATGTCGCAAAAACGACTTATGTATTTATTGGTGATTCTGCCAATGATGCCAGTATGTTTGCCCATTACCCGCTTTCAGTTGGGGTGGCAAATATCTACAAATATCTGGACAGATTTGAAGCCCATCCGGCTTATGTTTGTCAGGCCCAATACGGCGAGGGATTTGTTGAGCTGGTTGATTTTCTGTTGAAAGATAAAAATGAGTGAAAATAAAATGCGCGAATACTATGCGCAACGTGCAAAGACCCTGGAAAAGGTTTACCAAAAACCCGAGCGTCAGCAAGACTTGCGCGAAATTCAGGGCAAAGTCCTCGATGTATTGAAAGACCAGCGCGTGCTGGAAGTGGCTTGCGGTACTGGCTACTGGACTGAGCGTTTTGCGCCTGTGGCAGCAAGCGTTGTTGCGACTGACTATAACCAGCCTATGCTGGATGTGGCGCTGGCCAAGACTTACCCTGAAGGTAAAGTGCAATTTGCCCTGTCTGACTTGCATGACTTGCCCGCAGCCACGGCAGACCAATACACAACTTGCTTTGCCGGTTTTTTCTGGTCACATGTCATGCGTGATGATCAAACCAGTTTGCTAGGCCACCTGAGCAAGGTGACGGGTAAAGGCACTACCCTGGTCCTGATCGACAATAATTATGTAGAAGGCAGTAGCACGGTAGTCGCCCGCACTGACCTCGAAGGCAATACCTTCCAGTTACGCAAGCAGGAAGATGGCAGCAGGGTAGAGATACTCAAGAATTTCCCTACTGATAGTGCACTGCGCAAGAAATTTGGTCCTGCCGTGCGCGATATCCGTATTTTCAGAAATACTTACTACTGGATGCTGACTTGTATCTTGAAATGAGTTCTAGTATTGTCCCTCGAAAGCCTGCCGTGATACATTGCAAGTCGTTTATATTTTTTCTGGAGTAATTCATGGATCTGCAAGCTTGCACAGAAGCGATACGCGCTAAAGTTGGTGATGATAGTGGTTTGAATGCCACCCTGAAGTTTGATTGCGGTGATGAAGGCGTGGTATTTGTTGATGCGCTGGTGACACCAAATACAGTCAGTAATGAAAACAACGAAGCTGGCTGCACCATCACAATTTCTCTGGAAAACCTGGCAGCCTTGCTGACTGGTCAATTGAATCCTATGAATGGTTTCATGATGGGCAAACTTAAGGTAACAGGCGACATGAGCGTTGCCATGCGCTTGCAGACGGTGGTGTAAGTCTGGTCTGAAAGGCCAACTTAAATAGAGCGGCATTTCCTTTTGTGAGGAAATGCCGTTTTTATCTGGGGCTTGCTATATCGTTTCCCTCACACCAGCGACATCGCACTCAATGCCAGTGCCGAAGTACCGTCTGGATACAGGGCATCATAGCAGCGTGTGCAACTGCTGCAAAACAGGTGGGAGCGCTTGACGAATTTATAGCGCAGTATCAGTTGTAATTGCACGCCGCTGCAGTGGGGGCAATGCTCACGCATATTACCTGCCGACGGCGCATCTTCGGATTGAAAACCTCCTTCTAACATTACTCCTTCTATGACGTCGCGGGGATCAAGCTGCATCAGGATAAAATCTGGTGCGCGGGCATTACGCCTTTCTGAATAACTATCTTGCTGTTGGGAAAGTAGATGTGCACTGGCTGTCATCATGTTGAGCTCCTGGAGTGACTTCTGCCGCTGCTGACAGTCAACAGGAGGGCAGGCTTTCAATCTAGTAAAATTCAGACATGAAGACAAGGACGATAGCGAGAAAAAATGAGTAAGCAGGATGCATTAGCCAATACAATATGGACGCTGACTGTGCAGCCGCATGGCTGGGCCTGCGAAACTGTGGCCGAACTCAGCTTGCTGGAGGCCGCCTTGCTGGAAGGTATACGCATCCCCAATTCATGTCGCAATGGCACCTGCCGCACTTGCATATGCAAGATGCTGGCAGGGAAAATTAATTACAAGATAGACTGGCCCGGCCTGAGCCTGGAAGAAAAGCAGGAGGGCTGGATACTGCCTTGTGTAGCCCAGGCCCGCTCGGATGTGGTGCTGGACGTGCCAGCAGCAACGACCGTGTTTAATAAGGAAATTTAGTCAGCCGCATTACTGCACTGCATGAGTTGCCCATCCTTGCGATTCCAGCAGGCAGTGCTGGCTTCAGGCACAGGGTGTGGCACGCCATCATCATCTATCTTGGCCAAACGGGTATCCCAGGCTTTCACGCCTTTCTTGTCCAGTTGCAGGCGTATCACCCAGCCACGGGTTTGCGGTTCATTGTCGAGTTCATCCATGACGAAATTACCCAGGCTGTAAATGATAGGTTTTCCCTTGTAATGTTCTACATCCTGTATCACATGGGGATGGCCGCCTATGATGGCATCGGCACCCGCGTCGATCATGACTTTGGCTAACTGACGCTGTCTGTCGACTGCCAGTTTGTCATTCTCCCAGCCCCAGTGCATATACGGGATGACCAGGTCTGCGTGGTATTGCTGGCGTGCCTTGCGTATATCCAGTACCACTTGTTCATCTTCACTCCAAGCCACACCAGCGGCCTGTGCTTCTGCTTCAAAACTGCGCGGCATGTATTCGTTATAGCCCAGAAGGGCGATGCGCAAACCCTTCTTTTCAATGATCAGTGGAGTATGCGCTTCACGCAGATTATAGCCACCACCAAAGCGTTTGATGTGCTGCTGATCCAGTAAGCCCAGCATTTCCTGGAAAGCTGCACGTCCAAAATCACCAGAATGATTATTCGCTATTGATACTGCATCTACATGTTGCTTCAGCGTAGCTAATGTCCGAGGATGGGCGCGGAAAGTAAAATTCTTGTCGGCAGCGTCACCCGTCGTGGCGACGACGCATTCCAGGTTGACGACGCGGATGTCGGCGTTCTTGAATAACTTGGCAAAGGCGAAAAACGGATCTTTACCCTCAGCGATCATTTTTCCTGGCTTGCCATCCAACACCACATCGCCGGCAAAGAGTATGCTGACGCTATTGTCTTGTGCCAGTGCTGAACCTGCAGCCATGATAGACAAGGTGCTGGCTGCAATTATATGACTCAGAGTTTGTTTAAAGGATTTCATTGCTTCACCTCTTGCAGTGTGCAGCGATACTGCAATTCACGCTCGACATCGCCAGCATAGACAGAATTTTGCGGCGTTAACCGAGTTTCTTTGGCCGTCACTTTGAAGGGTGGGTGGTAGGTCGCCTGATGGACAGGTATGTCGCCGCGACGTGTCTGGAAATAGGCGTATAGTTTGACATAGTCTATCTGTTGCACCTTGCCTACCATGACCGCCTTGAACGTGAAGCGCTCACCGATGTCCGTCGCCTTTACATCATAGGGGTCTTGCACCATCTGACTTTCTATCATTTGCATGCTGCCAGCATAGCTGACATAACAGCGCAACACGGGTTTTGCATGGCTGGCTGCGCTCAGGCAGCTTGCCATCAAAAAAACACCACCAACTAATTGCGATACACGATACTTTTTCTTCGTCACTGCGAGTGCCTGCATAGGTTCACCGATGTTCGTTTATACGAGCAGCGATTATCACAGTATTTGGGGATGCAGGGAAGTCAGAGTTTTAGCTTCGATCTTGTAACAGGATAAATGTTCAGGAACTTCACAGCGCCAGCCCAGTTCACGCTCTATTTTCTGGCGCAGATGGTCAGCCGCCGCAGGCTCACCATGTGTGATAAAAGTGCGCAGTGGTGCTTGCTTCAGATGTTTGAGCCAGCCCAATAATTCTAGGTAGTCTGCATGGGCCGACAAGCCATCAATTTGTACAACTTTGGCGCGTATCCTGACATCCTGGCCATGTATGCGTACCGTGTTTGCGCCATTAACCATCGATTCGCCGCGAGTTCCACCAGCCTGATGACCACAAAAGACGATGGTATTTCTGTCGTCAGATGCCATGTATTTCATGTGATGTAGCACCCGGCCACCTGTTGCCATGCCGCTGGCGGAGATGATAACCTTGGGCCAGCGTTCATTATTGAGGCGCTGCGATTCTTCTGGCGTTTTGACATAGGTGGTCATGGCCACCATACCTGCGACATCCTCAGCAGAGAGTTTCAAAGAATCGGCATAGTGACTATAGATGCCCGTCGCACTTTCAGACATGGGACTGTCCATATAAATGGCGAAATCATGTATCTGCTTATTCTTGCGCAACTGATACAACAAATACAGCAAGGTTTGCGCGCGCCCAACAGCAAAGGAGGGTATCAGTACTGAGCCACCGTGTTGCACAGTACTGTTGATGACATCACGCAAATCACTTTCTGGAACGTTCGTGCTATGCAGTCGATCACCGTAAGTTGATTCAACGATCAGGTAGTCAGTTTTTTCCGGGAATTCCGGTGCCTTCATGATGTAGTCACGCGGCCGCCCTACATCACCAGAAAATAACAGGCTGGTCTGCTCCATTTTCAAAGAGATACTGCAAGATCCAAGGATATGCCCATTTGGTATCCACTTTGCCTGCACATCATCGGCAATCGTAGTGCTGGTGTGTTCATCTACGTAATGAAAGTGCTTGAGTGCCTTCTCGACATCTTTGCTGTCATACAAAGGCAGGGCTTGCTGATGCTTGGACAGATGGTGTCGATTAAGGTAGGCCGCTTCCTCTTCAAAAAGATGCGCAGAATCGCGCAGCAATAATTTACATAGCGCGAAAGTGGCTTTGCTGCAGTAAATCTTGCCCTTGAACCCCAGTTTTACCATCAGTGGCAGGTAGCCAGAATGATCAAGATGGGCATGGGTCAACAAAATGGCATCGACTTTTGCTGGATCAAAGGGCGGCTCTTCCCAATTGCGCAAACGCAATTGTTTGTAGCCCTGAAACAGACCACAATCCACCATAATTCTGCTTTGATCAGAAATCAGTAGATAACGTGATCCGGTTACTGTGCCAGCGGCACCCAAGAAATGCAGTTTGATCAAAATACACCTCCAGTCAGGGGTAGTGTTTTCAACTTACCCTGTCGTCAGGCAAGTCCAAAGAACTCAAACACTATTGAACACGCGCAGGCATACTGGAGTCAATTGCAAATCAATTGCAGGCTACCATTAGATTCAACTTGTTTGTGCTAACTCAATCATTCGCACGGAGCTGGGTAAGTGCCAGGTAATTTTCTGGCAAGGCGAAACGCTCCCCAAATTGCGCTTGTAATCGTGCTGCACGCACGGCAAACCGTTCTGCGCCTACATGATTAATAAATTGCACTGCACCGCCAGTCCAGGCTGGGAAGCCGATGCCAAAAATAGAACCTATATTGGCATCGCGGCTGGATTCGAGTACGCCTTCAGCCATGCAACGCAGGGTTTCTATGGACTGTATATAGAGGAACCTGTCTTGCAAATCGGTATATGGCAGCCTGTATCCGACTTTTTCAAACAACTTGGGCAATTCTGGCCACAAATATTTCTTGCCACCGTCTGCGGGATATTCATAAAAGCCAGCACCAGCAGCTTTACCTGCACGCTGATGCTCATCAAGCATGGCATTGATAATGGCTGCAGACGCCGGGGCTTGCCAGCTCTTGCCTTCCGCTTCCAGATCGGCTTTGGTTTGCGCTGCGACATGGCGCGACAGGCTCAGCGATACTTCGTCCTGCACTGCCAGTGGACCAACCGGCATGCCGACTGAGAGTGCAGCGTTTTCTACGAGCGCTGCTGGCAAGCCCTCTGCCAGCATGCTCAAACCCTCGTTGACAAAACTGGCAAACACTCTGCTGGTGAAAAAACCGCGTGAGTCATTGACGACAATGGGCGTCTTTCCTATCTGCAGGACGTAGTCATATGCGCGGGCCAGTGTTACCTCATTCGTTAGTTTACCCTTGATGATTTCCACCAGTTGCATTTTGTCAACAGGTGAAAAGAAGTGTATACCTATGAAACGTTCGGGATGGTTGATAGCCTTTGCCAGGCCGCTGATCGGCAGGGTAGAGGTGTTGCTTGCCATGATGCCATCTGCTGCCAGCATGCTTTCAGCTTCACTGCTGACCGTGGCCTTGAGTTCACGGTTTTCAAACACGGCTTCGATGATGAGGTCGCATCCAGAAAAATCACTGGTATGTGCTGTTGGCAGTATCAACTCCAGTTGGCGTGCTGCTGTTTCTGCTGGCAGGCGACCTTGCGCGACTTTTTTATGCAGACTGTTGGCAATATTGGTTTTGCCTTGCTCAGCTTTTTCCAGTGTATGCTCTTTCAATATGGTAGTGATGCCTCGCGTCGCACTGACAGCGGCTATGCCTGTGCCCATCATGCCAGCACCAATAATACCGAGTTTGCTTACATTGGATTTCGGGATATGTTGCGGGCGACTTTTGCCAGAGCTGATTTCCTGCATCTGGAAGAACAGGGTGCCTATCATATTCTTGGCGACCTGCCCAGTTGCCAGGTGGGTGAAGTAACGGCCTTCAATTTTCAGGGCATTGTCAAAATCAACTTGTGCGCCTTCTACCATCGCTGCCAGTATTGCTTCTGGAGCGGGATAATTGCCACGGGTTTTTTCACGCAACATGGCTGGTGCCACCATAATCATCGGCAGCAGTTTGGCAGAATTGGCTGCGCCACCGGGCAGTTTATAAGCCGCATCATCCCATGGCTGCTGTGCGTGTGGATTGGCCAGTATCCATGTTGTAGCCTGTTGCAACATGTCTTCATGGCTGCTGGCGAAGGCATGTACCAGACCAGCCTTTACAGCGGCTGCCGGAGAAACCTGCTTGCCTTCAAGCAGATAAGGCATGACTTCCTGCAAGCCCAGCAGACGTACACTGCGTACCACGCCACCCGCACCGGGTAATAATCCCAGCGTCACTTCGGGGAAACCGATTTTTGCTTTGGGATTATCCAGTGCAATGCGGTAATGGCAGGCCAGCGCCAACTCCAGTCCGCCGCCAAGGGCGCTGCCATTGATGGCCGCGACCACGGGCTTGCTGAGTTTTTCCAGGCGACGCAAAACTGCCTTGTTTTTCTCCACCATCTCCAGGCAGGATTGTGGATCTTGTATGCTGATTAGTTCTCGCAGATCGCCACCAGCAAAAAAACTCTCCTTAGCTGAGATCAGGATGACGCCACTGATTTGTTCTTTTTCTTCTTCCAGTCTGGCGACGGCAGATGCCAGTGCATCACGAAATACTGCATTCATGATATTCACTGACAAACCCGGCATATCTATGCTGAGAGTGACTATGTTGTGTTCGTCTTTGCTGTAATTGATCATGATGATTTTTTCGCTTATATTTCTGGTTTAAACGCGCTCTATGATGGTGGCGATGCCCATGCCGCCACCCACACACAGGGTGATGAGGCCACGCTTTAACTGACGCGCTTCCAGTTCATCAATCAGATTGCCCAGCAACATGCAGCCAGTTGCCCCCAATGGGTGGCCCAGCGCAATTGAGCCACCATTCACATTCACTTTTTCTTCCGGCACCTTGAGGTCTTTCATGAATTTCATAACGACCGCTGAAAAGGCTTCATTGACTTCAAACAGATCGATATCTTCTATACGCAGACCGGCTTTGCTCAAGGCTTTCAACGTGGCAGGGCCGGGGCCAGTCAGCATGATGGTCGGGTCAGTGCCCGTCACTGCTGTAGCGACAATGCGGGCACGCGGGTTCAGGCCCAGGCGTTTGCCCATGGCTTCGGTGCCTATCAGGGCAAGAGCGGCACCATCAACGATGCCGGAAGAATTGCCGGCTGTATGCACATGGTTGATGCGTTCAATGTGCGGATAATTGCGTATGGCAACGCTATCAAATCCCATCTTGCCCGGCATTTCAAATGAAGCCTTGAGCGAGGCCAGCGCGGCCATGCTGGATTGTGGCTTGATGAATTCGTCTTCAGCCAGTATCACAAGGCCATTCATGTCCCGCACCGTACGCAGGGATTTGAAGCGGCCAGCCGCGCGCGCTGCAGTGGCTTTTTCTTGCGAACGCAGGGCAAAGGCATCAACATCTTCACGGCTGAATCCTTCGAGCGTGGCGATCAGGTCTGCCCCTATGCCTTGCGGCAAAAATTCAGTTTGCATGCTGGTTTGCGGGTCGGCTGCCCAGGCGCCACCATCTGATCCCATGGTCACGCGTGACATGGATTCGACACCGCCAGCGACCACCAGGTCTTCCCAGCCTGAACGTACTTTTTGAGCTGCCAGGTTGACTGCTTCCAGGCCGGATGCGCAAAAGCGGTTCAGTTGCACGCCTGCCACTTGCCAGTCCCAGCCCGCAGCCAGCGCAGCAGTCTTGGCAATGTCTGCGCCCTGGTCGCCAATGGGGGTGACACAGCCAAGCACGACATCATCGATCAGTGCAGTATCAAGCGACAGACGTTCTTGCATATCCTGCATCAGGCCAGACAGCAGGGAGATAGGTTTGACGCTATGCAGTGAACCATCTTTCTTGCCCTTGCCGCGCGGTGTGCGTGGTGCATCAAAAAGATAGGCTTCGGTCATTTCATTCTCCTGTCTGTTGGTCTGTACTGGAAGGGATATATGGCTTTGTAAGTGCTCAAGTGTATGATGATACAATTAAAAAGCAAATGCTTGATTAAATGCTGTGAGTCAGATTTTGCCACAGGACATAAGGTAAATACGCAATGACACAAAACATCATAAACAACCCTGAGTTTCAAGGCATGCTCAAAATGGTGATAGAGGAAAAAATCCCATTTTGTCATTTGCTCGGCATGAAGCTGGACAGTTTTGACCCGGATGCACCGCGCCTCAGCATAGGCATGCGGGACGAGTTATTAGGCAATTTTGCCCAAGGCATGCTGCATGGCGGTGTGATTGCCTCTGTATTGGACAGCGTGGCGGGTTTTGCCATCTTGCTCAAAATGGCACAGCAAAGCCCGCAAGATGATGTGATCTCGCAGCTCAAGGAATTTGGCAAGATGAGTACCATCGATTTACGCATCGACTATCTGCAGCCTGGGCGTGGCAAGCACTTTGTCGCTACCGCTGAAGTCACCCGTCTGGGCAAGCGCGTCGCCAATGTCCTGATGGATTTGCGTAATGAAAATGGTGACAGAATTGCGACAGGTGCAGCCGCATTCATGTTACATGGACGTGCTTGATTGCCTTTTTGCCTACTTGTACTAGGATAGTAGATGTAAGAACCTGTTTGCGATCTTACTGCGCGTGCGCAATCGGAGTCCACGCGGGGCTCATGTGCTGCCCAAAATGCTCATGAACTGGAGTACATTCCGCTTTTTGAGCTGCGTTTTTGTTACCCTGACCCCGCTGACGCACGCTCGCTACAGATCGCAAACAGGTTCCAAGCCAAAACAAGGGAGACTGACATGAGCATACGTCTTGAAAAAGCCAATGGACTGGCCACCATCATCTTTGATAATCCGAGTTGCATGAACGTGATGGGGGCAGCCGAGATACGCTCCCTGAACGAGTTGACACAGTTGCTTGCAGAAGACCACAGCATACACGTCGTGATTGTTCGTGCCGAGGGCAAGGTATTTGGCGCTGGCGGCGACATTGCCAGCTTCAAGCCTGGCGACCCGGCATCCCCTGAAGCCATACGTGAAATCGGTGCTGAACTGAATCAGGCGATATTGCGGCTGCATAAATTGCCTGCGATTGTCATTGCCTCTGTCCACGGAGCGGTTGCCGGTGGCAGCATGGGCACTATGAATGCGGCTGATCTGGTCGTAGCTGCCAAGGGCACGCGCTTCAATATGGCTTACGCCAAGATAGGCGCCAGCCCTGATGTAGGCAATACCTGGTTCTTGCCGCGCCTGGTGGGTAACCGCAAGGCGCTGGAATGGTTATTATTTTCAGAGAATTTCGATGCCGATGAAGCCTTGGCCTTTGGTCTCATTAATCTTGTCGTGCCTCCAGAGCAATTAAAAGATGTGACTGAGAAGCTGGCGTTGAAGCTACTGCGTGGTCCTCAAGAAACTTATGCCAGAATGAAGCGCCTGATCTATCAGTCAGACGCGACTTCGCTTGAACAGCAGGTCAATGACGAGATCGAGGCTTTTGCAACGGTCACGATGACACCGGACTTTGCTGAAGGGGTAGCAGCCTTCCTGGATAAACGCACGGCTCATTTTGGTTGCAAGCTGAATTAGTGATTCGATATTCAAATAGATAAAGCTGCGTATTTCACCAAGGCATCCTGAAAGTAAGTTTGTGAGCGCTCCAGGTTGATCGCAATGTCGTTCATGCGCCACTTAGTGGCTGTGGGTAGTTTTTATTTTATGCACACCAAAACCTTGCTTCGAATCACTTGCATAAGATCTGCGTTGAGACGTTCTTCGGGATAAATTACAGGGCTGTAACTGGGCAAATAAAACATCTACTTCATTGGCATGTACGGCTAAGCTTGCCTTCACTGGCTTGAAGTGATGCATACGCAGCTTGTCTTAAATGAGGAACACTTTACAACCAGCGCGCTCGACACCACCACCGCAGAACGTTTCGCCCACACGATCAACGCCCTCAAAGGCAAAGTCACCATACTCGTCATTGCCCATGGCTTGCCCAAATGCCTTAAGGTTGATGCCATCTATCGCTTGACAGAACGGCGCACAGCAAATGCCTCCAGCACCAGCAAGACAAATAAAAGCAACCGCAACCCCAGCCACATAGACCGCATCTTCCTGTGGCCACGTCTTCATCCCGCTACCCTGCGCTGCCATCGGTCGGCTAGACATCATCGCCGCTGCTGAAGGCAAACTCACTCCCAAGACCCTGCTCAAGATCGTGCAACCATTAGAAGCAGGTTTACTCAAAGAAAAACTGGTATAGGAAGGTGCCGGCGTCAAAGCTGGGCAAGTCCTGGGCAGGTTAGAAACCACCCTCGCCAGTGCGCACAAAACCAGCATCAGCATCTCACAAATTTATAAATTCCTTGCGTTTGAAAGTGATTCTGAAACGCCTATTGCATCCGCGCAACATTGTTTTGCGAAGTAGATAGAATACGCAGTTCGGCGGCTAGTTCAAACTGCGTATTTGCTCAATAAACATATACTTGAGCCAAGCTGCTGCTTTAAGCTACTTGGACGTCAATTGTTCACAAAATTTGAAGTTTGAAGGATGTGCCTCATATCCATCGACCTTACTGTAAGTGACTACAACCTAACCAGCACCGGAGTTACCCCATGTCTGCAGAAAAGATAGACTTGAATGTTCTTCATCGTAACAACGTAAAAATCATTGGCGAGTCTGGCCCAGTGCTGCTGTATGCCCATGGTTTTGGGTGCAATCAAAATATGTGGGACAGGGTAACGCCTGCCTTTATTGGAACTCACAAACAAGTGCTGTTTGATTATGTCGGTTCAGGAAAATCGGATCTGAAGGCTTTTGACCCACATCGTTACGCCAGTCTTAACGGCTATGCCCAAGACATACTCGACATTTGCGATGCACTTGGTTTGACAAGTGGTGTTACCTTTATCGGGCACTCCGTCAGTTGCAGTGCCGGGATATTGGCCTCGATTGCAAGACCAGAATTGTTTGATAAGTTGATTTTGGTGGGGCCAAACCCATGCTTCGTCAATGACCCGCCTGACTACTTTGGTGGATTTGAGAAAGAGGATCTTGAAGGCCTGTTAGATCTGATGGAACAGAACTACATTGGGTGGGCTAACTATCTCGCCCCGGTTGTTTCTGCTCAAGGTGAGGCAGGTTCTGTCACTGCTGAACTATCAGACAGTTTTTGTTCTACCGATCCAACAACGACCAAGGTGTTTGCTAAAACCACTTTTTTCTCTGACAACAGAGCTGATCTTCCCAAAGTCAGTCGCCCTTGCCTGGTGATTCAGCACAGAACAGATACGCTGGCACCGGTTCAGGTCGGTGAATATGTTCACCAACATCTGGCTGGCAGCACCCTTAAAGTGCTGGAAGTGCAAGGCCATTGCGCGCACATGAGCGAACCCTCACTCGTCGTTGATGCCATTCGTGAATATCTCAGTCATCCCAGTTGATAGAAATTTAGTGCAAAATTTTGATCAAATACCTTGCCCGATTCTGGTGACCGATTGGGCAGGCAAAATTCTATCAGTCAACCAAAGTCTGCTTAGTCTTACTGAGCAAGATCCTGAATCCCTTATTGATAAATCGATGGATGTGCTATTGCCAATGGCAAGCAGGATTTTTCTGCAAACGCATGTGATCCCCATGATATTGCGTGAGGGGCAAATACGTGAAATTCGCTTGCAATTGATCAGCAGTACTGGAACCAGGACTCCTGTCTACGTCAATTGTCAGAAAACATCATCGATCGATGTGGAAAGCCTGACCTGGATTTTTTATGTCACGGTGGAGCGCACCCGTTTTGAACATGATTTGTTGCAGGCCAGACAAAAAGCAGATGAGATGTCGGTTGAGAGTGTCAATAGGGAAAGGTTCATCCGTACTATTGCAGACGGCTTGCCGAGCATGATTGCGTATTGGGATAAAAATTTGATTTGCAAGTTTGCAAATTCTGTTTATTTGAGATGGTTCGGGTTCACTCCTTCAGAGATATTAGGCATGTCCATAAAAGACTTGCTGGGAGAGCAGCTATTTTCGCTGAATTTTCCGTATATGCAGCGGGCACTTGCGGGGGAGCCACAGGAATTTGAGCGCGAAATAAAGAGACCGGACGGTAGTATAGGTTATACGCTTGCCAACTACATCCCTGATAGAGATTCAAGCGGCGAGATAATGGGTTTCTTCGCGCTTGTTACAAATATCACGAAAGTACGGGAGGCAGATGCAGCCATTCGTCTTTCTGCTAGCGTGTTTGAAGCGACGTCCGAAGGGATCATGGTCACTGACCCGCAATCGATTATCTTGTCGGTGAACCAGGCGTTTACACGGCTTACTGGCTACACCCAGGAAGAAGCAGTCGGAAGAAATGCAAATTTACTCAGTTCTTCTCGCCACAGTCCAGAGTTTTTTAACAATCTTTACAAAGAATTGAATCTTTCTGGAAAATGGAAAGGTGATGTTTGGAGTAAGCGCAAAGACGACACGGTTTTCCTTGAAAAACTCTCAATTTCAGCTATAAAAAACGACGCTGGTGAAATCACGACATACGTTGGTGTATTCGATGACATAACAGTACAGTGGGACAAAGAACAGTTGGTTCATCACATGGCTTTTCACGATAGTTTAACGGGCTTGCCAAACAGGTTATTGCTGGTCGAACGCCTCGGGCAGCTTATCAATATGGCCGAACGTGAAAAGCGCCAAATCGCATTGTTATTTTTAGACCTGGATGGCTTTAAATTAGTTAACGATATATTGGGACATGACATGGGCGATCATGTTCTCAAGACAATTGCAACAAGACTTGAAGGGCAACTGCGTGGCTCCGATACTGTGGCTCGTTTGGGCGGGGATGAATTTGTCATATTGCTAGACAATCCTGTTAGTCGTGAAAGTATCTCCATCATTGCCTCGCGATTAATCGCGGTTGTCAACGAGCCTATCCTCAACTTAGGAAAAGACGCACGGGTAGGTACATCTATTGGCATAGCATTATTCCAAAATGAAGGGCAGACACCTGATCAATTGCTCAAACTTGCTGACGATGCTATGTATAAAGCAAAAAAGTCTGGGAAAAATATTTTTGTATTTTCAGATTCAATTTAGGGGGTAATGGACTTTGCAACCAGGGGAAAAATTTACCTCATCACCCTGCACCTGAAACAAAAGGCCCTCCGATGACGGAAACGGCCGCGATCAATTGACGCTCCGAAGATTTATGCAATATTCAGGCTAGGTGAGAAATGTGACAATTGCATGACAAATTACGATGGATTTTGCGTCAGAAAGGCGACTTTTCCCTCCGAAAGGGTAAGATTAATCGAGTGTGTAGTGTTTTATTTTACTTTTTCCCGAAATTCTGCGTATAATCGTTCAGTCGTTGAGATTCAAAGTGGTAGTGCAGTATCAGTCTGTCATTTCTTACTTGGTTGAAACGATCTATCGGGCACATGCCCACATTAACTGAAATAGGAAATTGTAATGGCAACAGGTATTGTTAAATGGTTCAATGATTCAAAAGGTTTCGGCTTCATCACTCCAGATGAAGGCGGTGAAGATCTGTTTGCTCATTTCTCCGCTATCCAATCTAACGGCTTCAAATCTTTGAAAGAAAACCAACGCGTTTCTTTTGAAGTAACGACAGGCCCTAAAGGCAAGCAAGCTTCTAACATCCAAGCAATCTAATTGCTTCTTTGTTAGTCTGGTGTAACGCCAGATTTGCTCTAAGAAATCCCCGACATGTCGGGGATTTTTTTTATAAAAATACAAAATTTTCTTCCCCCAATAATTGCAAACGTATTTATACTAGTTTTGCGACATTTCTACTAAAGTTGTCTCGGATCAATACTTTCATTAAGAATTTTTGTATTCTTGCTTCAAATTGGCTAGGAACCTTAAAAAGGGGAAGTAAAGATGTTTAATCTGACAATCAGGTTAAGACTGATAGGCGTAATGGCTTTCATGGCAATTATGTTGGTCATAGGTGGATTGATGGGGATTTATGGTGTCAGAAACAGTAACGCCGTCATCAAGGAAATTTTTTCCAATCAATTGCCATCTGTCGAGTCACTCGGGCAGTCACGGGTCCTTATCCTGCGGGCGCGCACAGCACTTGACCGGGCTATCGCCCATCCGGAATTCCCTGATACTGCGGAGACCATCAAGCGTTCCGAAGATTTCTTCAATCAGTCAGAAGTATATTGGAAAAAATACCTGGCTTTACCGCAAGACGCAGGAGAGAAAAAAATCTCCGATGAGGTTTCTGTCTTGCGTGAAAAATACATCAAGGATGCACATCTTCCAATGGTGAATGCCATTAAGGCAGGTAATAAGGAGGAGGCGGATAATATCAATATGAAGATAGTGCCACCCGCCTATAGCGCCTACTCTGACAAAATGGCAATGCTCAGTGAGTATCAATTTACTGGTGCAGCCAATTCATTAAAGCTCAGCGAAAGCGCATTTACAACCTTCGTTTGGGTTGATGTTCTCGGAGTGATAGGTGGCTTGGTTGCGGTCTTTATTTCGGCTTACTTTTTACTCGCCGCCATTTCTCATCCATTAAAATTGGCAATTTCCCAGTTTGAAGCCATAGGTAATGGTGATTTGACGCAGCAACTGAAGCCAACGTCCCGGGACGAAATGGGACAACTGGTTTCTGCTCTGGAAAACATGCGCCAAAGCCTGATGCAAACCGTCACCATGGTGCGTAATTCAAGCGGGTCTATTGCCATCTCTTCTGAGGAAATTGCCAGTGGCAATATGGACTTGTCCAGCCGTACTGAGCAGCAGGCTGCCAGCCTTGAAGAAACTGCTTCTTCCATGGAAGAGTTGACTTCGACCGTACAGCAAAATGCCGATAATGCCCGTCAGGCAAATACGCTGGCGTCAAATGCTTCTGAAGTCGCCAGCAAAGGTGGTCAAGTGGTCGGCGATGTGGTGCATACCATGTCATCGATCAAAGAAAGCTCGAAGAAGATTGTCGATATTATTGGTGTTATTGATGGCATCGCTTTCCAGACCAATATTCTTGCCTTGAATGCGGCAGTTGAAGCGGCGCGCGCTGGTGAGCAGGGCAGAGGCTTTGCTGTAGTGGCAACCGAGGTGCGTAATCTTGCGCAGCGTTCTGCCAATGCAGCAAAAGAAATCAAAGAACTTATCAGCAATTCTGTTGATAAGGTGGAGGTCGGTTCACGACTGGTGGATGATGCAGGCAAAACCATGGATGAAATCGTCGTCTCGATCAAGAATGTGGCCGACATCATGGCAGAAATCACTTCTGCCAGCGCTGAGCAAAGAGATGGTATCAACCAGGTAAGCCTGGCCATAGGCAAGATGGATGAGGCAACCCAGCAAAATGCCGCCTTAGTGGAACAGGCAGCAGCGGCAGCAAGCAGTATGCGGGATCAGGCGAATAATCTGAATCATGCTGTCAGTATTTTCAAAATTGATGCCAATGATGGCGGCAACAATGGTGGTAATAGTCGCGGCAATGCATCTGTGATATCGCCAGCAAAAGCCGTGATCAAAAAACCCCCTGCTGCCAAACGTGCGACGGTCAATTCGCTGCCCGCAGCAGCAGCGACAGCACAAAATAAGACGACTAAAGGAGCCCCGTCAGCTGCGCAGGATGACTGGGAAGAATTTTAAGAACCTGTTCACGATCTACTGCGCGTGCGTGATGGGGGCTCATGTGCTGCTCTTCACCTCGTGACGCCCGCTCGCTACAGATCGTGAACAGGGTGTAAGAGCGTTTGGCAACTTCCCTCCGCATCCGGAGCGTGCTTGATGCGGAGCAGGGACTCAGAAAAATTCAGAAAATTCTGCTCAGGATTTTTTCCAGTAATTTGGCTGGCTATAGGCATGGCGCAGAAAGTCGATGAAGGCACGTATGCGCAAGGGCAGGTGACGGCGTTGGGCAAATATCGCATAGATATCATTGCCCGGCGCATTGAATTCATCCAGTACCGTAATCAGCTTGCCTGATTCAATTTCTGCCCCCACTTCCCACATCGACCGCCAAGCCAGTCCTTTGCCGGATAGCGCCCAGTCATGCAAAACTTCACCGTCATTGCAGACCATATTGCCTTCCACTTTTAGCGTCACATTCTTGCCATTCTGGCGAAAAGTCCAGCCGCGCTGGCTGCCGTCAGAGCTGAAAGCCAGGCAATTGTGTTTGCTGAGTTCATCCAGGGTTTGCGGTGTGCCATGACGCTTGAGATAGGTGGGTGAGGCGACCACCACACGTTTGTTATCCGCCAGTTTGACGCCGATAAGGTTGGAGTCGGTCAATGCGGCGATGCGTATCGCCACGTCTATGCCTTCACCGATCAGGTCTACCACGCGGTCATTCAGGCTTAGTGTCAGTTTTACATCTCGGTGCTCACTCAGAAAGGAGGGCATCAACGGTGCGACATGTTGGCGGCCAAAACCAGCGGGTGCAGAAATCGTCAGCGTACCGCTGGCACGTGCGCTGCGTTCTGATACCGCACCTTCCGCCGCTTCCAGGTCAGCCAGTATGCGCTGGCAATCTTCCAGAAATGCTTCGCCCTCATTGGTCAGTGCCAGCTTGCGGGTAGTGCGTTGCAAAAGCTTGACGCCCAGGCGTTCTTCGAGAGCATCAAGACGGCGGCCTATCATGGCGGGAGCCACACCTTCAGCACGCGCCGCTGCCGACAGGCTGCCACGTGTTGCCACTTCAGCAAAGGTAGAAATTTGTTTGAATTGATCCATGGCAGCTTGGCTTCTTGATCCTTCATTTGCAACTAAAATGAAAAGATGTAGTGATGAAATTCGATGATTATAGTATTTTATATTGAATATACTGCTTCCATGATGATTACTATTCAATTTTCTACATTTATAATTAATGCATGTCGTTCAGTCGTTAAAGAAAACCATGACCATCTCTGCCATCGCCTTTGACGCCTACGGTACCCTGTTCGATGTGTATTCCATCAGTGAACAGGCAGACAAGCTATTTCCCGGCAAGGGACGGACGTTGGCTGAACTCTGGCGCGACAAGCAAATTGAATACACACGTCTGCGTACCATGTGCAGCATGTACAAACCATTCTGGGAAGTGACGCAGGACGCATTGATATTTTGCTGCCAGAAGCTGGGCTTGGAATTGACGCTGGATGCGCAAAATAGCCTGATGGGCCAGTACGCAAAACTGAAAGCTTTTCCTGAAAACCTGCCTGTCCTGCAAGCCTTGCAGACGCAAGACATAAAAATGTCGATTTTATCGAATGGTAATCTGCACATGCTACAGTCTGCTGTCGATGCGGCTGGCATGCAGGGCATATTCAGCCATTTGTTATCGGTCGAAGTCGTCAAGAAATTCAAGACCGCACCTGAAGCCTATCAAATGGCACCTGATGTATTTGGTGTGCCAGCGAAGAATATCCTGTTTGTATCCAGCAATTGCTGGGATGCCTGCTGTGCTACCTGGTTTGGCTACACGACATTCTGGATCAACCGGCAAAATGCACCGCTGGAACAACTGGGCGTCACGCCGCATGGCGAGGGGCGCACGCTGCAAGACCTGATTCCCTTTATAGCAAAACACCGCAACTGATTTCGTTTTTATTCATTTTTCTGGAGACTACAATGACACAACTGACTTTACCTGAAGGCATGCAAATCAGCGGCGAAATCAAGCCAGGCTTTGCCGAAATTTTGACGCCGGAAGCCTTGGCCCTGGTTGCTAAACTGAGCCGCGCGTTCGAGCCACGCCGCCAAGAATTGTTGGCCGCCCGTGTCGAGCGTGCCAAGCGTCTGGATGCTGGTGAGACACCAGATTTTTTGCCAGAAACCCTGCATATCCGTGAAGGTGACTGGAAGATTGCACCTATCCCCAAAGCGCTGGAATGCCGCCGTGTAGAAATTACCGGCCCGGTAGAACGCAAGATGGTCATCAACGCCTTCAACTCTGGCGCTGATAGTTACATGACAGACTTTGAAGATTCCAATACACCAAATTGGGATAACCAGATCACAGGCCAGATCAATATGCGCGACGCCGTGCGCCGCACCATCAGCCTGGAACAAAACGGCAAATCCTACAAGTTGAATGACAAGATCGCAACACTAGTTGTACGTCCACGTGGCTGGCACCTGGATGAAAAACATGTACTGGTCGATGGCAAACGTATCTCTGGCGGCATCTTTGATTTTGCCCTGTTCCTGTTCCATAACGCCAAAGAACAACTGGCACGCGGCGCTGGCCCTTACTTCTATTTGCCTAAGATGGAATCGCATCTGGAAGCACGCCTGTGGAACGATATCTTTGTCATGGCACAAAATGAAATCGGCCTGGCACAAGGAAGCATTAAAGCGACAGTATTGATCGAAACCATTGTTGCTGCATTCGAGATGGATGAGATTTTGTATGAACTGCGCGAACACAGCTCTGGCCTGAATGCTGGTCGCTGGGATTATATTTTCTCTTGCATCAAAAAATTCAAGAGCGACAAAGACTTCTGCCTGGCTGACCGTGCCAAGGTCACGATGACTGCGCCTTTCATGCGTTCATATGCTCTGCTGTTGTTGAAAACCTGCCACAAGCGTAGTGCCCCAGCAATTGGTGGTATGGCAGCACTGATCCCTATCAAGAATGATCCGGAGAAAAACGACATTGCCATGGGGGGCGTACGTAATGACAAAGCCCGTGATGCAGCAGATGGCTATGATGGCGGCTGGGTGGCGCATCCAGGCCTGGTAGAACTGGCGATGACAGAATTTAAAAAAGTTCTGGGTGATGCACCTAATCAGATTTCGAAACAGCGCCCTGATATCGAAGTCAGCGCCAAAGACTTGCTGAACTTCCAGCCGGAAGCCCCGATCACTGAAGCTGGCCTGCGTTACAACATCAACGTCGGCATCCATTACCTGGGCGCATGGCTGGCTGGCAATGGTTGCGTACCTATCCATAATCTGATGGAAGATGCAGCTACCGCAGAAATCAGCCGCTCCCAAGTCTGGCAATGGATACGCTCTGCCAAGGGTAACCTGGAAGATGGCCGCAAGGTCACAGCCGAGATGGTACGCGCCATGATCCCTGAAGAATTGGCCAAGGTCAAAGAAGTGGCTGGTACAGGTGCTACCTATGACCGCGCTGCGCAAATCTTTGAAGCCATGTCTACTTCTGAGGACTTTGCCGAGTTCCTGACTTTGCCTTTGTACGAAGAAATTTGATGCTGTAACCGCATTTTGCAGTATTCCAAAAAAGCGAACACTCTGGTGTTCGCTTTTTTATTGCACATTAGGAAAGTGCAATAGTGGTTTTTGAAAAACATGTTTAATTAATCAGTAAACCCAGGCACAAATTGCCAATCCATCACACATTTTAACAATAAGGCAATATAAGTTTGTTATATTGTTGCTACTGTGCTGGCGCGATTTGTGATCCCTTGCACAGCAATCCGGGCAACCCCATACCTTAGAAAAGTGAGCGTAAAAATGAAACAATATGGTGCTGAATTTTTGGGAACATTCTGGCTGGTGCTTGGCGGCTGTGGCAGTGCCGTGCTGGCAGCGGCTTTTCCTGGTGTAGGCATAGGCTTGCACGGTGTGTCACTGGCTTTTGGTTTGACCGTGCTGACCATGGCATATGCGATAGGCCATATCTCTGGCTGCCACCTTAACCCCGCCGTCTCTATCGGTCTGTGGGCAGGTGGTCGTTTTCCAGCCGATAAATTACTGCCTTACATTATTGCTCAGGTTTTGGGAGGCATCGTTGCTGGTGGGGTCTTGTACCTGATCGCGAGTGGCAAGGCTGGTTTTGACGTATCTGCTGGTTTTGCTTCAAACGGTTTTGCCGAGCATTCGCCTGGTGGTTATTCCATGGTGGCAGCACTGGTCACAGAAGTGGTGATGACCATGATGTTCTTGGTCATCATCCTTGGCGCGACAGACAGCCGGGCACCACAAGGCTTTGCACCTATCGCGATTGGCCTGGGTTTGACGCTGATCCATCTGATCAGCATTCCCGTCACCAATACATCGGTCAATCCTGCACGTAGTACTGGTGTCGCCATCTATGTGGGTGGTTGGGCTTTGCAGCAATTGTGGCTGTTCTGGCTTGCTCCTATTGTCGGTGCAGTGCTGGGTGCTGTCAGCTACAAGGCAATCGCTGGTGAGTCCAAGTAAAATCTGACGGCAGGGCGCTAGCACTGGAGGCTCGTCAATCTCATGCAAATTTGTCGGATGTCATGCATCTGAAAATCTGGCATGGTATCCTCGGGCCTTCCCCCTTTTTATGCACATCATGCCTAGCAATCTCATCGATACCGACGACGTTATCTCTTCAACCGCGGCCTGGCTGGACAAGGCCGTCATAGGCTTGAACCTCTGTCCATTTGCCAAGGCTGTGCAAGTCAAACAGCAAGTGCGTTATGTTGTCAGCCAGGCCAAAACACCAGAAGCCCTGCTGGAAGACCTCGAACGCGAGCTTGAATTACTGGCCGAAGCCAATCCAGAGAAGATAGAAACCACCTTGCTGATTCATCCTCTGGCATTGAATGACTTTCTCGACTTCAATGATTTTCTGGATGTTGCCGATGGCATGCTGGAAGAAATGGAACTGGACGGCATCCTGCAAGTTGCCAGTTTCCACCCTGATTATCAGTTTGCCGGTACTGAGCAAGACGATATAGAAAACTACACTAATCGCTCTCCATACCCCACCTTGCATTTGCTGCGCGAAGAAAGCATAGACAAGGCAGTGGAAGCTTTCCCGGAAGCCGAGCAAATCTATGAAAAGAACATGGAAACCATGCGCGAACTGGGCCACGAAGGCTGGCGCCGCCTGTTTTCCAAATACGAAAAAAAGTAAGCCAGAGATCAACAAAATCAGCAAAAATGGTTTGCATATCAATCAATTGAATTCTTATATTGATATGCAAATAAGTAATTTACAATTTACTTTTTATCGCTAATCAGTGTAAATCATTAGAAATGAATATACTGATAGGGAGTATATTTTTTTAAGTTTTTGATTTTAAAAGGAAATAAGCCAATATTTCCTTGTTACTTCCCTTCTATTTGCCGCCACCTGGCAAATAATGGCTGGCTTGTGTACCGCATATCGTACTGTTCCAGCCGGTTTTCCTGCAAATGCCTTACTTCTATTGCCATCTTTCTGTAAAAAATCTGCTTGCACCAAATCCCAGGCCAGCGTTTCTTCCGTTTTTCTGGATTCAAGTGCCTTGTTATTTTGCAGAGCAACATGTACAGTAAGAGGCTGATTTTCCGCATTTTTCACCCTTTAGTCTTCTATCTCAGTTTCTATATCTATGGCTTTAATCGTCCACAAATACGGCGGTACTTCGATGGGTTCGACAGAACGCATCAAGAACGTCGCCAAGCGCGTCGCCAAATGGCATGATGCCGGTCACCAGATAGTCGTGGTGCCTTCAGCAATGTCTGGTGAAACAAATCGTATCATTGGCCTGGCAAAAGAAATTTCTGCCCAGCCTGATCCCCGTGAACTCGACATGATTGCCTCCACCGGCGAACAAGTCTCTGTCGGTTTGCTGGCTATTGCCCTGCAAGCCATAGGCAAGCAGGCAGTGTCTTATGCTGGCTGGCAAGTTGCCATCAAGACTGATTCTGCCCACACCAAGGCAAGAATAGCCTCGATTGATGAAGCCAAGGTCAAGGCTGACCTTGATGCAGGCAAGATCGTCATCATTACCGGTTTCCAGGGTGTTGATGAACTGGGTAATATCACGACCCTGGGTCGTGGTGGCTCTGATACTTCTGCCGTTGCTGTTGCTGCAGCACTCAAGGCGCAAGAATGCCTGATTTATACTGACGTTGACGGTGTCTACACGACCGATCCGCGTGTCGTGTCTGATGCACGCCGCCTGAACACCGTTACCTTTGAAGAAATGCTGGAAATGGCTTCGCTGGGTTCCAAAGTACTGCAAATCCGCTCCGTTGAATTTGCCGGTAACTACCGCATGCCTACCCGCGTTTTGTCATCACTGACCGACCCATTAATACCGCTGGAAGAAGAAGCGAATTCCGGCACCCTGATTTCGTTTGAGGAAGATACACACATGGAACAAGCTACCATCACCGGCATCGCGTTTAACCGTGATGAAGCAAAAATCACCGTTCTGGGTGTGCCAGACAGGCCAGGCATTGCCTATCAAATCCTGGGCCCGGTTGCTGATGCCAATATCGAAGTCGATATGATCATCCAGAACCAGTCCGTCGAAGGCAAGACTGACTTTACCTTCACCGTGCCACGTGGTGAATATGCCAAGGCCATGGACGTGCTGGAAACCAGCGTCAAGGCGCATATCGGCGCTGGCAGCATCGTTGGTGACTCCAAGGTCTCCAAGGTATCCGTCGTTGGTGTAGGCATGCGCAGCCACGTTGGTATCGCATCCCAGATGTTCCGCACCTTGTCGGAGGAGGGAATCAACATCCAGATGATCTCCACATCAGAAATCAAGATCTCGGTCCTGATCGATGAAAAATACATGGAATTGGCAGTTCGTTCCCTGCATAAAGCATTTGGTCTGGAAAACGCTTAAAAATTTTCTGGCCTGACTGTTGACCAAAGTCTTACAAGCAGCTATTATCACGGTCTCAATTGCAGCTGAGCTTTTGGCGGTTGCAATAGTGTGGAGATGTGGCCGAGTGGCCGAAGGCACTTCCCTGCTAAGGAAGCATTTGGGGTAACCTGAATCGTGAGTTCGAATCTCACCATCTCCGCCAGCAATACTGAAAAAGCCCCTGGGTAACCAGGGGCTTTTTCTTTGCGTCCCCGCGTGGACGGGCTCATGCAGTGGAAACTCCTGTAATTCCTCGTAAAACACCTTGTAAGGTTGCATCTGACTTTGCGCAGAATTGTAATTAAAGTTGAATTTCCAAAAACAAAAACAAAGCCGATGTTGTGGGTCTTATTTTGTTGCACGAGCTCAAGTAAGAAGTGCAACAGAGACTAGAACTCATTTCATAAATAGGATGAGTGCGAACCAGACGATTTGGGATGCAGTGCAAGACGTGACGCGCAGCTAAGGCGTCCGCCTTTGCAAGCGGCACAACGCTGCAATGCGCCCAACTCGTCAGTTCCCGAAGGGTTTGCCTCATAACGCGTGCTGGACTGTGTTGTGCTCGTTGTCAATAGGCAAAGCTATTGACTGCCTCGTCCGCCTTGCCAGCCCACGTTATGAGGCAAACGCATCTCACCCTATTTATGAAATGAGTTCTAAATTGGTTTGAATGGGAAGTGCGGTAGCATCTGAACTTCCAGACATCCAATTCAAAGTTGCTTGCATTGACATACGTACCTCGTATCCAAGGATGAGAACACGTATTGACGGATTGAAGAAACTCAAAGGCGAATCATAGGACGCTTACTGGGGGTGTGGGCTTTGGGATTGTTGAAAACAGCCTGAGCTCCTACAGAGTGAATTCGATTTTGCTGACTTCCTCTTACCTGCGCAGTGACTATGATGTCGTCATTGGTTATGAATAGCCAGTGAAATGTGACCGCAAGATTTTGCATGAATTTTTGGAGTGTCTCATGTCTATTAATTCTGCCAGTAATAAATCAGGTTCCACTAATTCTAACGAATCTGCAGATACTCAGGGCGGTACGCACGAACAACACGTGAAAGCCGGGCGACAAAGCCACAAAAAAGATGGCAATAGTTTCGGTAGCAGCAAATTCTCTGGCGACCCAGACCGCAGTAGTTCCAAGACTGCTTCTGGCTCAGAGCTAAAATCAGGCTCTGGTTCCAGCTCTAGCAAGCGTTAATGATCGCCAGTCAATCACGGGTAGATTTTCGTGAGCTGTCCGTTGCAGGATATGTGTTCTAGGTTTAATTATTGAGAAAGACATCAATGACACTGTCACTGACGCTGACGCCGACGCGACGACTCCGCAACCGAAAAATAGCGATTGCAAGGACAACACTGTGCCTGATCGATGTGATACCTCTGAGGGCTCTCTCGCTGAAGGTGACCTAAAACAGCCAACACAAGCCGAAGAGCCAAATCCGCAAACGATCAGAGTTGTAGATGAGCTGGAAAAATTTGGACATGACGATGTTGACATGCAATCTCATGGTGTTCGGGCAATAGATGTTGATATTGTCAACAATATCGACAACGGCGATGATCGATAAAGCGCAGGCAAAGGTTCGCTTGTTGTGGACAGATTGAAACTGTATAGAACGTAAAAATGGATAGTTTCGCATTTATACCTTCGATGGTCGTAGATTTCGGATCAAGGTGTTTTAAGAGCTGGTGTGCTTGGAATGAAAAATGAAAATCATCATATTGAATTCATTGTGCATTCAAAAAACGATCTTGGTACCCCGAGGCTGCCAGGGGGCACATGTTCTTGGTAGCTTGATTGGGCATGCATTGGTAGAAGTCATGGTTTTTTCATTGACTGCAGATTTGATTGATGCAATAGCTAACAAAATTTTTTCTGTGGAAATAGCCGATGACCAGCCAAAATCTGCCGGATGATAAAAAATGGATGGACCTCCAGCGCTTTCAGTTGCTGGTAGACGCGATCACTGACTATGCGATATGCATGCTGGACGAAGAAGGTTATGTCAATAACTGGAATGCGGGTGCGCAACGTATCAAGGGATATCGACAAGATGAGGTTATCGGTACACATTTTTCGCGCTTTTATACTCAAGAGGATCAGCATAGCGAGCTGCCGCAGCTTGCTCTATTGATTGCCAGAACCGAAGGTCGTTTTGAGCAGGAAGGCTGGCGCGTTAGGAAGGACGGAAGTCAGTTCCGGGCTCATGTCGTGATTGATCCTATTTACAATGCATTCAATGAATTCCTTGGTTATGCAAAGATTACCAGGGACGTTACCAAAAAACATGAAGCTGATGTCGCACTGAAAAAAAACGAGCAAGCATTGCAGCAGGCGCAGACGATAGAAACAATAGGTAAATTGACTGGTGGTATAGCTCATGATTTCAATAACCTGTTACAGATCATTTCAGGCAACCTTCAACTACTTTCTGCCGAAATCGCAGGAAATACCCATGCAGAGCGGCGGGTTACCAATGCATTGGCGGGCGTCAGGCGCGGTGCCAAACTGGCCAGTAATTTACTGTCTTTTGGACGGCGCCAGGCACTCAATTCCAAAGTCACTAACATTGGTCACTTTGTGGTTGATATGGAAGATATACTGCAACGCAGCCTGGGGGAGACTATCGAAGTCAAAACTATTCTGTCTGATGACTTGTGGAATACCTTTGTCGATGTTGCTCAAGTCGAAAATGCCTTGCTGAATCTGGCTGTCAATGCACGAGATGCCATGGGGTCAGTTGGCAAACTCACCATAGAAATTAGCAATGCCGTTCTGGACGAAAATTACGCAAGCACGCATGTTGAAGTCAACGCTGGTGAATATGTGATGCTGTCAGTCTCCGACGTGGGTTCAGGTATGCCGTCAGAAGTCGTATCCAAGGCATTTGATCCTTTTTTCTCGACTAAACCAGAAGGCAAGGGAACAGGCTTAGGTTTGTCTACGGTGTACGGCTTTGTCAAGCAGTCAGGCGGGCATGTCAATATACATAGTGAATTAGGTTGCGGCACCACCATTAAACTTTATTTTCCCCGTTCGACAGGACAGGAAGGCCAGCTAGAGGTACAGTTGCAGGAAGAAGTTGTTGGTGGGACTGAAACTGTTCTGGTTGCGGAAGATGATGAGCTGGTTCGTGCCACCGCAATTGAGATACTGACTGCATTGGGATATACAGTATTGCATGCTGCGGACGCAGAGAGTGCACTGTCTGTTATTGAAACTGGTGTCAAAATTGATTTGTTGTTTACTGATGTAGTCATGCCCGGACCATTGAGAAGCCCTGAGCTGGCGCTCAAGGCACGCGAGCGTCTGCCTGACCTGGCGGTATTGTTTACCTCGGGCTATACGCAAAATGCAGTCTTGCATGTCGGCCGGCTTGATACAGGTGTGGATTTGTTGAGCAAGCCATATAGCCGTGAAGCGCTAGCGCTTAAAATCAGGTCTGTAATGGCTAATAACAAATTGCATAGAGCCTCACATCCCTTGTAGAAACTCAGTGGCCTGAAAATTGTATTGACTCAGCGACAGACTGCAGGATAATTTACTAGGACTTGCACAAAACCGCACCAGCTACGTTGCAGATCATCTTCTGGTAGCCGCGTATTAAAGTACAGTCTCCGTCGCTACTGTGTAGTTGGGGTTTCAGGCAACATGTTACCGACTAACGTAACGAACCTCTCTTGCAAGAGAGGTTTCCTCAAGCGATAGCCTTGTTGGGACAATTTTGCGTAATCCCTGTACATCCGAGGTAGCTGTGATCTGCGCCAGATTTCATTATTGAAAATCTGCGAAAACTGACGGGTATCGTTGCTGACTCTCTGGCACGTTTCATCTGTCTTCGCATTGTCCCTTGACTGTCGTAGCATTCGGCACGTCTTCTGGTGTAACTGATTGACGAGGCAGATCAATCGTGAACACACAGCCTTGTCCGGGCTGGCTTTCCACAGTCAGTAATCCGTCGTTCGCTTCGATACTGCGTTGTGCGATGGATAGCCCAAGTCCCAGGCCGCTTTTGTTGGCGCCGCTCTGTGTGAAAGGTAGGAAAATTCCCTGCGTATCTTCAATGCTCATTCCAGGCCCGCTGTCTTTGACATTGATACGTATGCGGTCATCTTTGGATTCAACGCTAAGCGTGACCACGCCTCCTTTGCCACTAAATTTGAATGCATTTTGTAGAAGATTGCCAAGCGCAGAGAACAACAGGTCCTTGTCGGCATCAACCATTAGTATGGCCGGAGTTTGTTTAACGTGAAAGTTACACTTGAGCAGGTCAGCTTCAAGTGAAAAGGAATTTTGCACTTCTCCAATAAAATTTGCGAGATTGAAAACTGCACGGCGCAGTATCATGCCAGGTCCTATTCGAACTTCAGCGAGAGAACGGTCAATCAGGCCGCGGAGTCCCACCATGCTGCGATCCAGTACACCTCCTGTAGAACCATTGAGACCAACATTGCCGGACTTGATCGCCGCTAATGCCAGCATTGCGGTGTGCAAGTAATTGCGAAGCTCATGTGCAAAAAATCCTAAACGTTCGTTCGCCTCCAAGGCCTGTTCATCGGCAATCACCAAGTCTCGGTGCTCACTAAAGCCTGTCACAGCGTCGGCGATACCGTTGTCAAGGCAACGATTAAGTGTGCGGAACTCATGGAGTTCAAATTTTTCGTTGAGATCGATCGACAGATCTGATACGGCCTGACAAAGATCGCCGTAATGATGAACTACTTCATTGATCGAGTAACCCAGTGCCAGGAGATCAGCCCCATGAATTGCAGCAGTTACGCCAAGTTCTGGATGTTGATGAGCTTCGCCTAGTGATGAACCTGATATGGCCAGTGCTTCTCCTGTGGTTCCCCGGTGTTCAGCTTCTAGCGTGCGTATCAGTTGATTCAGGAACATAGGAATGCCTTGCTCTAGCTGTTGCTTGTTCGGCGATCTGCCTGATCGAGCTAAAACTTTTTCGCGGCATCTGCGCTCAAGCTCTGCGCGATGGGCGATCAAAAATTCGTGCATCATGGTAGGCCTCGTAGGTATCCCATGCCTGTCAATTGAAGGCCTACGGCGATATGCCGATATGGGGAGTTACGTCAATAAAGCCAGACGCATGCCATGATAGTGGAGTCTGATACTGAACAAATCTGTGCGCTAGAGCACATTCATCTCGACTGGAGCAGGCAGGTACAGAATCTTCCGAGTCTCAAATGCTGGGTGGAGTGAGGGCAGCGCGCAAGCTGCTCAATTTAACTTGAGAAATACATGGTTCGCAAATGCTGACTGCGCTCTTCCATTTTTTTCAAGTGGATGTTTTGCTTTGCGGGAGTCAAATTTTTGGGTTTCTGTGTACCACTAAAATCCGTTGCCGTAATGATGGGAGTAATCCTCTGTTCGTGGTGTGCAGCAAGGTTTATATTTCTTGTTAAAAAATGAAAACTGAAAAAATCACTCATGATGACTCCTCTGAAAATAGCCTGACTGTTTACTTTCTCGATCACAACGGCGCAGGAAGTGCAGAAGACTTGTCAGAGCTACGCCGTGATAGTCCTGCCATGATAGTGACATTTCCGGATGTAAAATGCAGGATAACAGCGACTTGATTTGTAGGAAAAATCTTACCACGCACTGATATTCAATCTACCAGGAATTTGAGGTTGGCCCGGCGTTGTTCAAGTTGAAATCGTCTCCATACTTTGTGCCGAGCAATCTATATTTCCAGCATGGAATATCCTCGCTGGTAACACCGCATGTGACCTACCGTACAGATTTGGTCGATTATTTTTCTTAATCTATCATGTTCGTTCAGCACGGGACTTAGTCAGGTGGGGCGAATGGGGCGAATACTAATTCAGCTTGGTCTTGTCCCACTTGCGATCTTGCCATGCTGTACAGGTGAGGACAATTTTTTGTCCAGATAGGTAATTATGCTAAATCCGTTTCCCACTACTGCACTTCACACTGCCATCGCCAATGACGCTGCAGATAAAAGGGGTACTGGCTTGCGCATTCTGGTTGTTGAAGATAATCAGGATTTGTTGGAAATGCTTTGTGACATGCTGGCGATGATAGGGCATATCCCCACCGCAGCAGCGAGTGGGGAGCAGGCCTTGGAGTTGCTTCAGCAGCAACGATACCAAGTGCTGCTAACAGATATCAATTTACCTAACATGTCCGGCATCGCTCTTGGGAAACAAGCGATACTCGAGGTACCAGACATGCACATCATCATTTCATCAGGTCATGGTGCTCATATTCATTCTTACGTCAATTTTCCTTGCCATATGTTACCCAAGCCTTATGAGCTGAGCCAGATACAACAGCTATTAGACGGATTCTCAGCCTAACCGAAAATGGAAAAGCATTTTTATTGTGTTGTTTGAATATGCTGGGGACAGTAAGAAGGATGTAACTCTGACAAGCATATGATGAAGTAAATTCAATGTTGTTCGAGTTTGCAGGAAACGAAATACTTGAGGAGTTCCTTCTATCCGCGCCGCCTTGAATGTAAAAAACTCATGGCAACTGTGGAAATAAATGTTGGTGTGTGTAACTAGGTACGGTGTTCTTTGATACTATTTATCCTCCTAGCAGTCTGTCGGACTTAGAAAACTGAAACGCGATTAGAAGCCTGCACCAGACGAAAAGCAAATTGCAAAGTCGTTGCAGGCATCTAAATACGGAAATTGCGCTCAAATTTTAAGCACGACAACAAAAAAATCTTTCGTACCCATAGCCCACAATTGGACGGGCTATGTGGTCCACCGCAATCAACTTAGCGTTAAGGAGATCTATGTACCAAGGTAGTTGCCTTTGTGGCGCAGTGACATTGGAAGTACACGGCACGATAGACGCTATTATTCATTGTCACTGTTCAAAGTGCAGGAAAAGTAGCGGAACCGCATATGCGACCAATGGTTTTGTCAGCACCAGCGATATGCTGATAAAAACCGGGCAGGAATCCATTCATCATTACGAAACAGCGCCGGGTAAAAAGCGACATTTTTGCAAAGTATGTGCTTCCCCCATTTTTAGCAGCAATGAACATGCTCCTGAAAAATTGCGCTTAAGGTTGGGTATCCTGGACTCTCCGATAATTGAAAGGCCAATTTCTCATAACTTTGTCTCATCCAGAGCAAGTTGGGATGATCTGGATGCAAATTTACCGCGATATGATGGACATGAACCAAGCCGCAATCAATAGTTGAAAGCAGCCAGAGGACACTTACCCGAGTGACATCGCAGCAAGAGGTTTGTCAAGTTCTTGGTCGCCTAGCAACTGGGCTACCAGGCAGCATGCTCAGAACGCAGGACGCACAGCACTCAGATTCTCTGCTTTGCGCAAGCCGGCATTTTCCATTTTCAGGGTCGCTATCGGCACTATGATAGCATTCTGCCTTGTTTCACTCTTGTAAGCTCAGCAACTGTTGCTTCATGGGTGGAACCCAATTGTTTTCTCAAATACCGTCGAGCAATGCATCACATTTGCTTTGATGAAGTTGTTTTGAGACACATCTTCATGAGATATATAAATTGGTTGATCAATTTCTTAAAATGAATAAAGGCAGAATAATGAAGATTCAAAAGCATTTATTGGCAGTCTTGATGTTTGCTAGCGCAAGCGCCTATGCAGGTGATGTATCGATCAACATGCCAGGTATTAGCGTGAGCACGAACCAGAATACTGGGGCCAATACGAATGTCAACGTCAAAGCCCCAGGTGTCAGCGTGGGCGCTGTAAGCGGCAAGCAGGCTGCGTCTGCAGACGGCCTGCGGATGAATGGTAATGACATGAGCAAAAGCACGCAGTGCAATGGCCAGCCTGTGTACATACAGGGCAATGGCAATCAGATTAACCTGAGTGGAACTTGCCCGCAAGTGAAGGTGAATGGTAACGATAACCAGATCACAGTGGCACAACTCGGAAAGGTGCAAGTGGTAGGTAATGATAATCAGGTCAAATGGGCGCAGGCGCTGAATGGCCAAGAGCCGCAAGTGCAGACTTCTGGCAATGACAACATGGTCAGCAGGCGCTAGTTTTCAGGTGCAACAAAGGGGCGCGCCCCTTTGTGATTGGTACGACTTGTTCCATATTCACTTACTTTATGGACAAGCGCAGGGAAAGTGATTACATTAAACAAAAGCTACCAGCCTTTACGAAGCGAGTTTTGTTGTATCAGGAATAAACCACTAAACTGGGGGGAGTATTCATGTCTGACAATGCCAAGAAATTCCGTTTGATTACACGTAGTGACTTTGACGGGCTGGTTTGCGCAGTCTTGCTCAAGCACCTGAATTTGATTGATGACATACTCTTTGTGCATCCAAAAGATATGCAGGATGGCAAGATTGTTGTCACTGAAAATGATATCAGCACTAATTTGCCCTATGTAGATGGCCTACATATGGCGTTTGACCATCACTTGTCAGAAACCTTGCGTAATGCTGATGGTGGGACCAGAAAAAACCATGTCATCATGCCAGACGCACCGTCAGCCGCGCGGGTGGTGTATGACTATTATGGTGGACTGAAAGTTTTCCCGGCGTCCTGGGACAGCATGATGGCAGCGGTCGATAAGGGTGATTCTGCGCAATTCAATCGCCAGGAAGTCTTGCATCCTCAAGACTGGGATTTGCTGAACTTCCTGATGGATGCGCGGACCGGTCTGGGGCGTTTCCGCGATTTCAGGATATCGAATTACAATCTGATGATGGAATTGATAGACCTGTGCAAGACGCAGAGCATCACAGAAATAATGCAAAACCCCGATGTCAAAGAAAGGGTGGACCTGTACTTTGAGCATGAAGATAAGTGCAAGGAGCAGATACTTCGCTGTGCGACCGTGCATAAAAACCTGGTGGTGCTTGATCTGCGCAAAGAGGAAACCATTTTTGCCGGTAACCGCTTCCTGATCTATGCACTATTCCCCGAGACCAATATTTCCATCCACGTGCTTTGGGGTTTGAAAAATCAGAATACCGTGTTTGCCACTGGCAAGTCGATTTTGAACCGCAGTTCGAAAACCAATATTGGCCCAATGATGCTGGAGTTTGGCGGCGGTGGTCATGAAAATGCGGGTACTTGCCAGGTTGCCAATGACCAGGCTGAACAGGTTCTGGCGACTCTGATCAGCCGTATCAACAAGGATGGCTGATAAGCTGATGCGCTTGCGCGGCTGATTCAGAATTGGATTTGTATTCCCTTGGGCAGGAATTTTGCATACCTGTTCAGGGAATTGATGATATCGCTTGCTGCGATGCTGTAATGCAAGTCTTCTGCTGTCTCGCCGGTTTTTTTTGCGCCAAAGCGTTCATGGAATTTCCAGACGGATTCATTGGCTTTTCTCACATCAAAATGCGCACGCTGGAAGCCCAAGGCCAGCGCATAGTGGTAAACCATCAAAGCCGATTCTATCGAGCTGCTGCTGGCCGCACCTGCTTGTATTATCCATGAGCCCCAACAAAATGAGTCTGCTTGCTGGTCATATAGGCGCACAGTACCTATATTCTCTCCCTCCATATTCTGGATGATGAAGTAGATTTGCTTGTCATCGCGGGCATATTTTTCCAGCCACTGTTCTTGTGGCTTTACGTTGGCTGAGGTACTGGAAATAAACCTGGATTTTTGTTCATCAGTACGCAAGGCGACGATGTAACTTGCATCTGCTACAGTGGCATTGCGCATGGACAGTTTGTGGCCAAAAATTTTTTTTGCTTTAAGATATGCTGGCCCTACTGCCTGGTCCCGTTGTGCCAGGCGCTGAGCTATGCCTGCCTCCAGGGCGCTGGCCTGTATCTGGGCGGCAATGCCGGATTGATCTGCTGTGGGAGGTGTAACTGCTGACATGGTGGTTCATCTATTGTTTTCACAATAGAGAATTTTACTGTGCCGCGTGCCTGGCGTACAGGCAAACGGCACGGCATTCACTTATTTGACGACAGGTACGGCATTCACTGTGATGCTTTTGTAATAGATGTGGCTGCTTGATTCAAATCCGGAATCCAAGCCAAACAAGAGCCACAGGCTGCCATCTGCCTCGGTCTTGACCTTCAAAGGAGTTTGATTGCTGAGTTTTTTCTCCATATAGGGCGCTTTGCCACAATCTGTGCTGGCATTGCCTATGGTGCCTAGCACCGTAGCATACTTGCCCGGCCCAGCCTGGATGCCCCGGTCTATGTTCATGATAAAGTCATCTCCCTTTTGTATCGTCAATGGTTCCGTGGGGGAGACTCCGCCGAATAGCCAGACACTTTCACCAGGCGAACCACCCACACCATAGCAACCAGTAGCGACATTGCTGACTACAGTGGTTTGAAAGCTCAACGCATATTCGGTATTGGGGGCGAAGCCCGCGTACTTTTTCTTGATATAGATAAATAAATCATCGCTGCGGTTGGTGCCATAAGTGTATAAACCTTTGCCGCTAAATGGCAGTGGCAGGTTGCGGTATTCCGTGACTATATCGGTCGGCTTGGTCTGGCTGGTAAAGTCAGATGTGCCAAAAATCCAGCCCGCCGGTTCTGTGCTGAAGTCTATGTTGACCTGCGCAGGCAAGGGCTGGGGAATATAATCACTGCTGCCTCCGCAGGCAGTCAGCACAGTGGCAGCAATAGTTACAAAAGTTGCAAAAAATAGATGTCTGGGCAAATTCATGGGAAAAACCTAAAGATGCGACATGGCTTAAACTAGTAAGATAACGATCTTGCAAGTTTAGGATGTCAGCAGTTAATAAGGGCTTGATAGGGACAGAGAATAGCGCCGTCAGAAAAGGAAAACGTTCTCAAAATGTAGAGTATTTGTCTTAAATTTGTAGGTCGTGACAGATCAGGCTGGCTTGCCGGGAAATTGTCTGAAAATTGTAAGTCACGCAAGCAGAGCGGGCTTTTTGCGTAAAATCGCGGCCTGTTCGACTACAATGCGGGCAAAAAGGAGGAAGTATGTTTCGTGTAATGCTGGTGGAAGATGATGCAAAACTCGCAGCACTGGTCGCTGAATACCTGAGTGAATATGAATTTACGATAGATATCGTCAGCCGTGGCGATGTGGCACTGAGCCATTTTCAGCAAACTTCGCCAGATATTGTGGTGCTGGATCTGATGTTGCCAGGCATGGACGGCATGGTGGTTTGTCGCCAGTTGCGGGCCATCAGCGCCGTGCCGATTTTGATTTTGACTGCACGTGAAGATGCCTTTGATGAAGTCTCTGGTCTCGAACAAGGTGCCGATGATTATGTCAATAAACCTGTCCAGCCCAGGATATTGCTGGCGCGTTTGCGCGCTTTGCTGAGGCGCGTCAAGGACGAGCCTGTTGATGAAAATGCTGATCTGATATTTGGCGCTTTTCGCCTGTGCCGTGGTGACCGCACCGTGTTCTGGCGCGATGAACCGGTTGCTTTGAATAGTGCAGAATACAAGTTGTTGCTGGTGCTGGCTGATGCAGCAGGGAAGGTCTTGTCGCGCAATGATATTCTGATACAGATGCGCGGCATAGAATTTGATGGGTTAGACCGCAGCATAGACAATAAAATTTCCCGCTTGCGGCGCAAATTTGATGACTCGCATGCCGATAAAATCAAGACAGTCTGGGGAGAGGGCTATCTGTTCAGCCCGTCTGCCTGGGACTAGCAAATGAATCGCCTGTTCCTGCGTTTTTTTGCCTTGGTGATGCTGTCCATTAGCGTTGCCACGCTGGCGATTTACGCTTCCATCACATTGTTTTTTGGTGACCCACTGGAAGAAGTTGCGCAGCAACAGGCATCAGGACAAATTTTATTATTGACGGAATATGTCGATCAGGCCGGGCCTGATGAATGGCTGACTCGCCTCAACAAGATCAGAGAAATCACCCACGCGAGACTGGAACTGATACCCCTGCAGTCTGCGCAAGCCAAAGTGGTGGCAGCAAAACAGGTGCAACTCATGCGCGGTGAAGTCGTCATAGATGTCGCAGGCAAGTCTTTTTACCGTCGTGTCGATTTGAAGGGCGAACGATATATTGGCAGTGATGAAGAAGTTATCCACGCCCAGGAATTACCCATCAATGTCGCCCCCGTATTAAAAACCGAAGCGCTGCGCTACATCATCGTTGCACTGTGCCTGCTGATCCCGATTGCGATCTGGTCCAGCACGCACTGGCGCGGTTTGCAGGCCCTGGAAAAAGTTGCCGATGAATTTGGTGCCGGTCATTTGAAAGTCAGGGCACAGACCAGTGAGCGGGACAGCATCTACCCACTGGCGCAGCGCATGAACCAGATGGCGGCGCGCATAGAAGCTTTGCTGGAGGCGCAAAAAAATCTTTTGCATTCGGTATCGCATGAGTTGCGCACGCCCATCGCCAGGCTGGAGTTTGCTTTGGAACTATTGAGAAATGCAGCAAAAAATCCGCAACTTGAACCGCGCATGCAAGCCATGGAAGCGGATGTCGCTGAACTGAATGCGCTGGTCAGTGAATTGCTGGATTTGGGTAAGCTGGATCAGCTGGATCATGACGCCAAGCACAACTGTAGTGAAATTGAATTGAGCGACAGCCTTAAAAATTGCGTGGCGGGCTTGCAGCATGTGCTGGCCGACCATCAACTGGTGATGGATTTGGCAACCGATCTTGGCAGCTTGCCGGCAGACCAACGCTTGCTGATGCGGGCTGTCAGCAATCTTTTGCGCAATGCTGCCAAGTACGCCAGTGGCCGTATCTGGCTGGTCGCAAAAAGAACAGACAGCACGGTGGAAATTGTGCTGGAAGATGATGGCCCAGGGATACCCGCAGCCGAGAGAGAGCGCATCTTTGAGGCTTTTTACAGATTGGACCGTAGCCGCGATCGCAACACCGGTGGTTTTGGCCTGGGTCTGGCGATTACCAGAAAAGCCATTGCGGCACATGGCGGGCAAATTGTCGTGCAAGAAGGGCAATTTGGTGGTGCCAGATTCATCATTTCCTTACCGCTGCAAGCGCCCTAAGTCCCAGACTTACAAATTGATGACATTTGCCAGACAAGTTGGGGAAGACTTGCTGTCTTGCGCTCTCTATCATTCTTAGTAAAGTAGGACTTACGCAAAACCGTCCCAAAGCCTTGCAACTCCTGGTCGTACTCTTCGTATTGTCTTCGTCGCTGTTTGTGTATTTTTGTGTTATCAGGAAACCAAAATCGTGACCTATCATTCAGACATCGTGCGGAAAAAATTTCTGGACAAAGTGTATCAGCCGCTGCGCCACTGGTTTTTGAATGATGTGGAAAGGATCGTGGTGACTACGCCCAATTACTTGCCCGGTAGCCCGCTCCTGAATCAATGTCCCGATAAAACTGAAGCGGTCACCTATGGTCTGGACAAGGATATTTATCCTCAGCCAGCGAGCGAATCGCTGGCAAAATGGCGCGAGCGTTTCACTGGGCGATTCTTTTTGTTTGTGGGTGTGTTGCGTTATTACAAAGGCTTGCATATTTTGCTGGAAGCTGTGGCTGATACGGATATGTCGGTTGTCATCGTCGGCGACGGACCTGAAGCGGCCGCCCTGAAGCAACAAGCAAGTGACTTGCAAATGGGGAATGTCCATTTTCTGGGAGCTTTGCCAGAAGCGGATAAAGTAGCCTTGCTTAGTCTTTGTTATGGTGTAGTGTTTCCGTCGCATTTGCGTTCAGAGGCTTTTGGTATTTCGCTATTGGAAGCAGCGATGTATGCCAAACCCATGATCTCCAGCGAGATAGAGATAGGCAGCAATTATGTCAATATTGCCGACGAGACTGGTCTGGTGGTGCCACCAGAAGACGTATTTGCCTTGCGTGCCGCCATGAACCGTTTATGGGATAAGCCGGGATTGGCAGCGCAGATGGGCAATTTTGCGCAAAAACGTTGCCAAACGATATTCACAGCCGAAATGATGGCGAAAAATTATGTGCGCCTGTATGTAGATGTGATTTCAGGAAATACGAAAGAGCCTTGAGCATGAGTATTGACGTTGCGAAAATAGAAAGAGCTGTCTATGATGCGGATTTCTCACGCCTTTGTACCTGTGGCGCCGGTTCGCTTTTTTGATGATATCGGCGATAGGCTGGGTATATACACGACTACAATTGATCAGCATGAAATCTATTCTCTTCGCATCCCTTTTTTGTGTCGCCCGTCTTGCCTGTGCCCAGACCCCGGCATCAAGCATCATGCCGGACGGTAGTTCCGATATGTATGTCGGCCTCGGTGTGCTCTCTGAACCAAGTTGTGAGGTAGGCGGCGAGCAAACTACACGGATCATGCCTAATGTGCAAATGCAATGGAGCAATGGTGTTTTTTTACGTAATACCAATCTTGGCATGCATTTGAGTCCATCCAGTGACTATGAAGTTGGCCCTCTGCTTTCTTATCAACGGGGATGCAGTGCATCAGCTGCACGCAAACTGGCAGGCTATGGCGATGTGGATGGCAGTTTTCAGCTTGGCGGTTTTTTTAACTTCCGTCCACTGACTAACCTGAGGGTAGGTACCAAATTGTTGCTCGGGACAGGGGCAGGAAAAAAAACCACTTACCTGAATATAGAAGGACGGAGTTATTACAAACTGGCTTCCCATCATGGACTCGTGTTGTCATCCGGTGTGACGTGGAGCAGGCGCTATTTCGATTCTGCCAACTCGCGATTTGACCCAAACCTGGCTGATGGCTCCCATGTATCAGTTGCTGGGCCAGGAAATATTATGACAGGTTCAGGTAGTGAGGGATTTACCTGGAAATCGACTAAACCCGTATTCAACAAGAATGCCAATGTCAGAAATATTTATCTGGGTTTGAACTGGAACTGGGACTTGAGTTCGTCCTGGATAGTTACTTCGCATGTGACGGCAACACACCAGTTTGATATTGACAAGGATAGCTTGTGGTTGGGTAAGCGAAATTATGTCACGGTGTATTCCGGTTTGGCATATCGATTTTAATTTTATAAAAGCATGATCATTAAGTACGCCTCCATTTTTGTCCTGATGCAGTTTGTTTCCATGCAGGCCTTTGCGCAAACCAATAGCGCAACGCCTGGCACGAAGCAAGCGGCGGCACAGGTATCTGAAAGCCAGGCGGATGCTGAATGGATAAGCTACCGGAATGCGTATCGCCTGATGATACAGTTTGAGAAGTACGGCAAGTCAAAACATCTCATTCAAAGTCATTTTCAGGTTTTCAATAAGGCAACCACCCCATTGCCGGACAATTTGCAATTAAATCTTGTCAGCAAGAGCATGCGCCTTAACCTGCCTTTGGATGCGCTTGGCCGTGCCAGTTTTCCTTTGCTGAAATCAGCTTATGATGAAAATGCAGAGTTGGTCTTGAACCAGGCATCAGGACAACTCAATTTCCAAAGCAGGATATCGATAGTGGCCAGGGCCGACGGTGTGTATGAAGTTGCCGATTTGCGCCTGGCATGTGAGCAGGCATTGACGTATTTGAAAAGTGTAGGTGACATCAAAGCAGATGCTAAATCCTGCGTAGGGGTCAGATTTTCTTATGCAAAAAATCTGTTGCAGTCGGGGATAAAATTCAGGGGAGCAGACATGCAAATGCATGCGCTGGCTTTGCAAGAGAATAGTGCTTTTCCTGATGATAGCAACAAGGCTTATAAGACCGCAAGCCTGCGCTTTGCAGATGTGACAGAAAAAAGTCAAGTGCTGGTGCAACTTCCCCCTATTGCTATAGCCCCACTGTTTGAATGAGTTCTAGCAATCGTATGCAAGTAATTGCTGCAGTCTCATTCAATATTGCGGCTTCTTACCAGCGACGCCAATGCCTGCCGCCCCAGCGCGAACCACTGTGATCACGGTGGATAATGATGGGTGGCGGGTTGACGTACACTCCTGATCCATATCCGTGTCTATGTCCATGCCCATGTGCTGGTACGACGATGCAGCCTGACAAGCTGAACATGCCTGCCACAATTGTCACAAGCACGATGATGTTGATACGCATGTTGTACTCCTGTTGTACTACTCAGCTCTAAATGCGCGAGCTGGTATTTGCGTTGACATGTTTATTGTAATTCTTTTTTTGAATGTTTCAAGAATGATATGATCATAGTCAGTTGAAATGATGTACAGGAGTAAGTAACGAATTGTTGCGATATTGAACTTGGCTTGATGTGGTATGGTCTCAGCTTCATTCTCCACATCTATTGCCACAATAATATCTATATGCAAGTAAACAGCTTTTCTTTGCGCCCGACTATTTTATCTCTGGCCATTATGGCGGCTTTCAGCCAATCTTCCTTTGCACAAACTGCAACGCCACTCAAAGCTGAACCGGCTGAAAAAACCGATGCAAAAGCAGCAGAGCCCAAGATGCAAAAAGTGGAAGTGCAAGGCACACGCAACTATGACGAGCGTCGCCAGGACACCGCCACCAAGATCGTGGTCACCCAAGAGGACATCGTCCGCTATGGTGATACCACGGTCAGTGAAGTACTCAAGCGCCTGCCTGGCGTGACTATTGGTGGCGTACAGGGCCGTGGTGGTGATATCCGCATGCGTGGCTTGGGCGCTGGCTATACTCAGGTCATGCTCAATGGCGAACCTAGTCCTCCAGGTTTTTCTCTGGATTCGCTTTCCCCTGACTTGATCGAGCGCATAGAAGTGATCCGTGCAGCGACTGCAGAACTAAGCACGCAATCTATCGCTGGCACTATCAATATCGTTTTAAAAAAATCAGTACAAACAGCGCAGAAGGAACTCAAGCTTGGCTTGTTTGAAGATGGTGGCAAGTTTGGCGAGAATATTAATTACCAGGTGTCGGATAAGGCTGGTCGCATGTCTTACTCCATCTCCGGTAACCTGAATCATGGGAAATATGAACGGCCTTCGTATTCTGATGAAGTTCGTATGGATGCCAATGGTAATTCACTGGTCAACACCCACACTTATAACCTGGGCTGGGGTACTTTCAGCAACGTGGGGTTTTCACCGAGGATAAATTGGAATTTTGAAAATGGTGATACGCTGACAACGCAAAGCTTTGTCAATGCTAGCCGTTTTGATGGCTATTCCAGCAATGTCAGGACGCCTGAGTTTGGTGCAGTGCCAGACGATCTCAAGGATCGATTGAGGCCAATTTATGCGATTGATTTTCAAAAAATACACTCTGACTTTTCCATGTTGCGCAGCAATTTGAACTGGATACGCAAGCTGGCCGACAGCGCCAAGCTGGATCTCAAATTGGGTGTGAATTATAACAAGCGTAATTCGGATGTTGGATTTGCAGGTTATAACCAGAATAATGCCCAAATACTGGATCGACAGAGCATTTCCGGTGCGACTGACAAAGGTCTCACCATGAGTGGCAAATACAGTGCGCCATTTGTTCAGGATCACTCATTTGTCTTTGGCTGGGATGGAGCGTACAGCAAACGCAGTGAGACTCGCACGCAAAAAGATAATGTTAGTTTCGCTGCCAATGCCCTGGAAGGCCCAAAAGCGAAACCCCTTGACGAAAACTTTAATGCCGATGTAACTCGTCTGGCATTGTTTGCTCAGGATGAGTGGAATGTAACCAAGCAATGGTCTATCTATGGTGGTTTGCGCTGGGAGGGTATTGATACACGTAGCAGCGGTAGTTTCAAATCCTCTGGTCTGAATTACGACAATACTCCGTATAGCATACATAATAAGTCCAGTGTGTGGAGTCCGATATTGCAGACTTTGTATAAGCTGCCAAACAGTAAAAATGACCAAGTCCGCTTAGGTATTACCCGTACCTATAAAGCACCTGATGCGAGCCGGTTGATACCGCGTCGTTTCTATTCAAACGACAATAGCGCCAGCAACCCAGATACTCAGGGTAATCCTAATCTCAAGCCAGAGTTGGCCTGGGGGCTGGATGTGGCCTACGAGCATTATCTGCCTGGTGGCGGCATGTTGAGTGCCAGTGTGTTCTTGCGCAAGATTGAAGATATCACGCGCACAATTCTGGTGAAGGAAATGGATGGCACTAAAGAAGTTTTTGTCAGCATGCCAGCCAATGATGGTCAGGCAACGACCAGGGGTATAGAATTGGAAGCCAAATTTCCTTTGCGCGCCATGATGGAAGGGGCGCCGGCAATTGACTTCAGGGCGAATCTCTCTTTCAACTGGTCCAGTCTGAGTAGCGTGCCTGGACCGAATAACCGCCTGGATTCACAGACGCCGGTCAGTGCCAATCTGGGTATAGATTACAAAATGGATAAAATACCGCTGACTGTAGGTGGTAATGCCAGTTTCCAGAGTGGTGGCCCTGTCAATATTTCTGCGGTACAGAGTTCTTATTCTGTTCCCAAGCGCGTGCTGGATGTCTACGCCTTGTGGAAATTTGACCCCAAAACCAATTTGCGGGTATCGCTGGGTAATCTTCTGCATCAGGACAATATCAGTGCCAGCAGCTATACCGGCACTAGTGGTTCGGTTCAAACCAATATCACGCCAACTACAGTGACGGCACGCGTCATGTTCGAACATAAATTCTGAAATAAGCAAGGGCACTTCATTCTTGCAGTGCCCTTCCTTGTATTGCATGTTCAGAGTTAAAACGGGCCAAGAGCAGCTTACTTTTTCCCATCGGTTTTAGAACGACAGTAAGACGGCAGATTGGCTGCCGCCACTGTCGTGCTGTCTATGCCCTTGACGGTCATCTTATTGGGTACTGGCCCATTGGAGCAAATCCAGGCAACAGGTACCATGGGAGCATCCTCAACAACAGCAGGACGCAAACTGATGACCTTGCCCTTGAGCGCACCATTTGCACTATTCCCAAATGTAATATTTACCACACCATTTTGCACAGATACTGAGCTGACGAGATTGCTGATAATTTTATCGGCGACTGGCAGGCCGGCTGCGAGGTTGTCAGCCGGGAATTTCTGCTCTGCCAGCCAGGCAGCCGCAACTGGTTTTTGTGCAATATCTGCAAAGCGTATCCCGGTTTCCAACTGTTCCCGGATGATTTTGAGCAGAAAGGTGGGAATGGCTATGGATGATAAAATTGCAATAATCACTACGACGGCCATCATTTCCAATAGCGTGAATCCTGAGTGTTTTTCATGAAGCTGATTTTCTGTAAATTGTTTGATTTCTAGCAATATAGCGGATAAGCCTTGCTTGTCACAATCGAAATATCAAGAGTGGAGTAGGTTAAAACAGCGTTGGACAGTATAGCACTGCACTATGTCGCGCAATTTGCTATGAAGCAAGGGGTGCTATCGTTGATAATGCGGGCACGCCAATTATCTTATGCACGATGAATGATCCTATCCCCTTACTCGGTTTTAGCGCCACCTGGCTGGAGCTGATGTCTTTTGTTTTATCCGTCATCACAGTCGCCTTAAATATACGACAGTTACATTGGGCCTGGCTGTTTTCTATCCTGTCATCCGGTTTGTATGCAGGGGTTTTTTTTGACGCCAGGTTATATGGTGACATGGGTTTGCAGTTTGTCTTCATCCTGGTATCTATCTGGGGCTGGATGAACTGGTTGCGTGGTAACGATGCACATGAGCGCCTCAAGGTCACGCGCTTGAATGCACAAAGCAGGCTAGCGTCTGTAGGGGCGACCCTGCTGGTTTTTGTCTTGCTGGCCTGGTTTCTAAAGACTTTTACCGATACAGATGTGCCGTATGCGGATGGCTTCCTGACGGCAGGCAGTTTGCTGGGCCAGGTTTTACTTAGCCGCAAAAAACTGGAAAACTGGCATGTCTGGATTATTGTTGATGTCCTGTATGTTGGCCTGTATGTTTATAAGGGCTTGATGTTGACAGCCCTGTTGTACGCCATTTTCATCCTCATGGCTATCATTGGCTTGCGCGCCTGGAGTAAAACATGTCCTCAGTAAATCGTATCGTCATACTGGGAGCTGAGTCTTCTGGTAAATCCATATTGGCCGAAGCTTTAGCGGCACATTATCAAACTGTGTGGGTGCCAGAGTATCTGCGTGAATTTGTCGAGCAACATCAGCGGGTGCCAAGGCAGGAAGAGCAAATACTGATTGCGAGGGCGCAGGTGCAACGCGAGGCGGAGCTATTGAGCCAGGCGAAGCAATGGCTGTTTTGTGACACTGGCCCCATCATGACCGCAATCTATAGCCGTCATTATTTTGGTGGGCCTGATGCTGAACTGGCCGAACTGGAACTCTCCCATCAATATGATTTTTGCCTGGTTACCGCACCAGATTTCCCCTGGCAGCCCGATGGCTTGCAGCGAGAATCTGCCTATGTGCGTGACCGCGTGCATGAAGAGGTATTGAATGTGCTGGATGAAAGGGAGATACCTTTCTTGCTGGTGGAGGGTAGTACGCAATCACGGCTTGAGCAAGTGCAGTTTGCCCTGTCTTTTTTGCTCAGTTAATTCATTAAAAAAGCACTGCAACCTCGCGGAAGCAGTGCTTTTTATTTGACACCCGGCCTGACTTGTACGCCTGACTTAGTTGCTTTCCATCAGGCTCTTCAAATGGTCTGCACGGGCAGGGTGGCGCAATTTTTTCATGGCCTTGGATTCAATCTGACGTATGCGTTCGCGCGTAACTTCAAATTGTTTGCCCACTTCTTCCAGCGTGAATTCTGTGCTGGTATCGAGGCCAAAGCGCATGCGCAAGACCTTGGCTTCGCGTGGGCTCAAAGAATCCAGGGCTTCCTTCAATTTCTCTTGTACCGAAGCCTGCATCGCTGCAGCCATTGGCGACAAAGTCATGCTGTCTTCAATGAAATCACCCAGTTGTGAATCACCATCGTCGCCGATAGGTACATCAAGGGAAACTGGTTCCTTGGCGATCTTCAGGATTTCACGAACTTTAACTTCTGGCAGGCCCATCTTCTCGGCGATCGCTGCCGGTTCAGGTTCCAGGCCCGTGGTTTGCAAGAGCTGACGGCGTACGCGGTTCATCTTGTTGATGGTTTCTATCATGTGCACCGGTACTCGTATCGTACGTGCCTGGTCGGCAATCGCACGGGCAATTGCCTGCCTGATCCACCAGGTTGCATAAGTGGAGAATTTATAACCACGACGGTATTCAAATTTGTCCACGGCCTTGAGCAAACCAATATTGCCTTCCTGGATCAAATCCAGGAATTGCAGGCCACGGTTGACATATTTCTTGGCGATGGAAATGACAAGGCGCAAGTTGGCCTCGGTCATGGCTGCCTTGGCTTCGCTGGAACGTTTTTCACCAGCTACCATCTGCTTGTTGATTTCGCGCAGATCATGCAAAGGCAAGCGGACGTTGATTTCCAGATCAATCAGTTTTTGTTGCAATTCGCGGGCAGCATGAATATTCCTGCCCAGGATGGCGGCGTAACTGGAGGTGCCATTGATCTCCTTGTTCAGCCATTCAGGGTTGGTCGCATTCTGACGGAAGTGCTCGACAAAATAAGCTCGTGGCATGCCGCATTTATTGACCATCAATTCCAGCATCTGCTTTTCAGTCTGACGCATGGTCTTCATTTGTTTACGCAGACTGTCGCACAGTTTTTCTGCCGTCTTGACGCTAAAACGCATGCCTTGCAGCTCGCGCGTGATGGCAACCTGTGCCTGCTGGTAAGCTGGAGACTTATAACCATCCGTGGCGCGGGCAGCCTGCATTTGTTCAAAACGCATGGCGACAATCGCAAATTTTTGCAAGACCACATTTTTCATGTGCTGCAATTGCTCGTCACTAATGCCGCTGGCATTTTCGGCTACTGCATCATCGTCGTCATCCAGATCGTCGAGGTCATCATTTTCGCTCAGTACTAGCGCAGGAGCGTCTGCCGCATCCGGGTCCAGCAAGCCATCGATAATGTCATCGACACGTATTTCATCTTTGGAAATCTTGTCGGCTATCACCAGAATTTCTTGTATCGTACCTGGGCAGGCGGAAATGGCTTGCACCATATCTTTCAAGCCATCTTCTATACGTTTGGCGATTTCAATTTCGCCGGTACGTGTCAGCAGTTCCACGCCACCCATTTCACGCATATACATGCGTACCGGGTCTGTGGTGCGGCCAAAGTCAGAGTCTACCGTCGCCAGTGCGGCAGCCGCAGCGGCTTCTGCTTCATCTTCTGTGACGTTGTTGGCGACGTTGTCGGTCAACAGCATCATGGCGGCATCAGGTGCAGCGTCATAGACGGCAATACCCATGTCATTGAGAGTACTGATCACGCCTTGTATCATTTCAGCGTCAGCAACATCATCAGGCAGGTGATCATTGATTTCTGCGTGGGTCAGGTAACTGCGGTCCTTGCCCAGATTGATCAGCTTAGTCAATTGCTTGCGATATTGCTCCAGCTGTGCTTCCTGGCTGGCTGCATTGCCGGGTGTTGGCTTCTTGGCCTTGACGCGTGCAGCACGCTTCATCTCTGCCGATTCAGCCGCATTCAAAGCCTGGATTTCATCATTTTCAAAATGAAACTCAGAAGACTTGCGACCACGCTTGGCTGGCTCGCGCATGGCGGGCAAGACATAGGCGGATGTATCTATGTCCTTGATGCTGGATGCAGCCGCCGCAGGTGAGGCAGATACGATGGCATTCAAGGTAGTCGCTACGGCAGCTGTAACTGTAGTTGCACGGCTGCTGACTGGTGTAGTCGATGCAGCGAAGCCGGTGGGGGTGCCGGGCGTGGCTGCAGCCAGCGGTTTCAGTGTGACTACCGGTGCTGGTGGTGCCAGTTTGCCAGAACCTATGCGGGCTTCGCGCTTGATGATAGTCGGCGCGGCGGCAGCAGGCTGGTCAGCCAGCAATAATTTCTTGGCCAGCTTGGGCCCGCTTTTGCGTATGACGACGACACGTGGCTTGGTCACTTCGGCATCCGCAATGTTGGTTGCTGTTTCTGGTTTGTTGTAATTTTCTACAGCATCAGGCACTGGCTCGGCGCCAGCTTCAGATGTGGCGGTTGCGAATAGCATGCTAGTGCAGTCAACACTCTCAGTATCTGCTGCTGGCACGTCGGCGGTATCCTCGCTTGCATCTGTCATGCCGTCAGCCGTGGCTGATTGCAATCTGGAGCGACGTTTGGTTATCACAGTCACAGGCGTCGTTACCAGTGTAGGCGTGTCTTCAGTCGTGTCGACAATGGGAACCACCATCTGAACAGTTTGCACCGTAGCCGCACGCGCGACGCCGAGCGGCTGACGGTTCAGTTGGAGTGGTGGTTTCTTACCTAAGGTGAGCGTAGAGCCTGTTTTTGTTGTAGGAGCAGTGTTTGAGTCAGTTAAGCTATTTTTCATGTAACAAATTCGAATACGACAACAAATGCTTGTCAATGGTGTTTGGCAAAAGCAAGGGCGAAAAGCTGCTGGCGATCATCATTTGCAGATCAACGGCAGGCGCGGCGCGGATAAAAAAGCCCGCTGGTAAAAGCGGGCCAGGTCATCTTGCTGAATCTGGGCCTCAAAAGAGACGAAAGGGCAGAATTATCCTCGGCTTAGGCATTCTTGACAAGCAAGACTTTGCTTTCTTTTGCAGAAAATTTCTAGAGCCTGCCCACACTCACTGGCAGATGCCACGGATATGCTGGCTTTGCATGGTTTTTGGGCAGTTTTGCTTGAAGCTTCAAGGGGTGGACTCGTTGACAATATTTGATCTAACTTTGATCTATCTTTGATCTGGATCAGAGTTCGCTGCTCGTAGTGATAAAAAATTGGACAAACTGTTAGGCTAGCGTCTTTGTGCCAATATTTGTTTTTTACATCATGCACTTCATTTTTCGCTTGAACGCCAAGCTGCTCGGCCTGCTATTGGTTTTGCCAGTGGCAGCATTCGCGCAAACGGCGCAAAAAATCCCTGATACCCTGGAGCAAAGGTTGAAAGCATGCGCTGCCTGCCACGGCGCTGAGGGACGCGCTGGCAGTGACGGCTACTATCCACGCATTGCTGGCAAGCCAGCAGGTTATTTGTATAACCAGTTGCTGAATTTCAGAGATGGCAAGCGTACCTATCCCGCAATGACCTATTTGGTGGGTCATATGTCGGATGCCTATCTGAAAGAAATTGCAGGCTATTTTGCCGATCAACATCCTCCTTATTCTGCACCACTGGCCACAGAGGCGAGCGCCAGCATGCTGGAACAGGGCCGCTTACTGGTTCTGCAGGGCGACAAGGCGCGCAACTTGCCTGCCTGTGCTTCCTGCCATGGAAAGAGCATGACCGGGCTGGCACCCTACATTCCTGGCTTACTGGGCTTGCCACGCGATTACCTGATTGCCCAACTGGGGGCATGGCAAACGGGTAGCCGCAAAGCCCACGCGCCTGATTGCATGCAGCAGGTTGCCAGCAAGCTTAATCCCCAGGATATTGCTGCTGTGTCGAGTTGGCTGGCGATGCAGAAAATACCCGCGGATAGCATTACGCCAGTATTGAAGACTGACGAGTATGCGCAATTGCCGCTTAAATGTGGTGGCGTGGCACCATAGCCTGGAATCAAGCGCATCTCTTCTTAAGAATCACTTAGCTGTAACAAGTCTATGAAAAAAATTGTATTGTCTGTTTTACTGCTCTTGTTGACAGGGGTCATTGCCGTGGCAGCTTATGGTTATTATCTGGTGGATGACACAAGGGTAGTTGCCACTTCCGAAAAACTGTCGGCAGCCGATAAGATCAGTAAGGGCGAGTACCTGGTCAAGGCTGGAAATTGCATGGGCTGTCACACGGCAAGGGGTGGGGCAGCTTTTGCTGGTGGCCGCTTGTTGCAAACCGATTTTGGCAACTTCAAAACACCGAATATCACACCTGATGTGAAAACTGGCATCGGTAGCTGGACGGCAGAGGATTTCTGGCAAGCCTTGCACAATGGCAAATCCAAAGATGGCAGTTTGCTTTATCCATCTTTTCCTTACACCAATTACACTCAGGTGTCGCGTGATGATGCGGATGCCATGTATGCCTACCTGATGTCCTTGTCCATGGTGGAAAAACCAAACCAGGCACATGAACTGCGTTTTCCTTACAATAAGCGCGCTTTGCTGGCATTCTGGCGCGCTGCCTACTTTCGTCCTGCCAGCTATCAGGTAGATCAGAGCAAGTCTGCAGAGTGGAATCGTGGTGCCTATCTGGTTAATGGGTTGGGCCATTGCAGTGCTTGTCACGGTAGCCGAAATGGCCTTGGTGCCAATGCGGGTGTCAGTGATTTATCTGGCGGTGAGTTGGCAAGCTGGTATGCGCCAGCGCTGACAAATAGCAAGGAAGTGAATCTGGCTAAATGGCCTGCAGAAGAATTGATTGTCTTGCTGAAGTCCGGTGTCAATCAGCACACTGCAGTTTCTGGACCCATGGCCGAAGTAGTCGCAGGCAGTACCCAGTATTTGTCAAATACGGACATCAAATCCATGGCGACTTATCTGCTGGCGATACCGACTGTGCAAGTGGCAGAAAAAGATATACTGGACAAGGCCATGGCTGGCACTGAGCTGGGTGCAGAACGTATGGATGCGGTCTTGAAGCAAGGCGGTGCTTTGTACAAGACTCATTGCCTGGATTGTCATGGGGCACAGGGTGAGGGTGTGGCAAATATTTATCCGGCACTTCAGGCAAATCCAGCTGTACTCAGTCATGCTCTTTCCAATCCTGTACGCATGGTCTTGTCTGGTGGTTTTCCGCCAGTCACCAGAGATAATCCTCGCCCCTACGGCATGCCACCATTCGCCCATACGCTGACAGACAATGAAGTTGCGCTGGTACTCAGCTATGTGCGCAACGCCTGGGGGAATAAAGCGGGCGTGCTGACTTCATCTGAAGTGAATCGTTACCGGTCTGCGGCCATGGAATAGGACGCAAAGTATTGGATTTGTTCTATCCAACTCGCCGCTAGCGTGAGATATGCGAAATACAATTTGGTGACAATTTACATACAGTTTTAAGCAGACTTGGCGCAAGCTGAGTTTTACACTGGCTTCAATTCAAAATTTCTGCAAGGTGAGTCAATTGAAACTTGCTCTTGGTTTGGGCTTTTGCTTTTCTGCAGTGTTGTTGGCGGCGTGTGGTGGCGGCACGGGTACTGGTGCAATCTCTGGCGGAGTGACGCCAGCGACCGGGCTGGCTTTATCCGGTACGGCAGCGACAGGAATGGCGATATCCGGCGCCCCTGTCAATGCCAAATGTCGCACTGGTAGTGGCACCACCACAACAGCTTCTGATGGCGCTTATGCCCTGACAATCGCAGGTGGTGCGCCGCCGTGCGTATTACAAGTGAACAATCTGGCAGACAATAAAAAACTGCATGCAATTGCCATCAATGCAGGTGTCGTTAATTTGACACCTTTGACCGACATGTTATCGACGCGCCTGATGCGTAGCGATATGAGCGGGGTGTTCGCTAATCCTGATGCCGCAGCGATAGAAAAAGCGGTGACAGCCAGCACCATCAAACAGGCGCAAGCCGATGTCACGCAAGCTTTACTAGTCTATGCCGATCTCAGCAAGCTGACCGATTTTTACAGCACCCCCTTGAAGGCAGCAACTTCGGCCAATGCGAGTGCTGGCGATGCACAAGATAAATTGCTGGATAGCCTGAAAGCAAAAATGAGTGCAGCACAACAAAGTCAGATGCTGGATTTGTTGGCGAAGGCGACAGCAGTCGGGCTGCCGCTGGATAATCCTGATCTGAGTTTCAAACCTACTCTGGAACTCATGCCAATGACGGCAACAGTGGCAGTCAACGGTAAATTGAGTTTTTCTGCTGCCACCAATTACCCGCCAAATGTGCGTTATATCCGCCAGCCTGTGAAATGGTCAGTTCAGGAAAACAATGGTGGCAGTATCACGCTCAACGGTGAATATACTGCGCCGGATAAAGCCGGGGTATACCATGTTATGGTGCAAAGAGAAGATTTTCCGGCACTGAATGCCACAGCCACAATCACGGTAAATAGTGCATCATCATCAGTGTTTACACCTTATCTGAATGTCGAAACCAGAAGCATCAGCTTGAGAGCCGGGGCTCAGTATTTCTTTTCTGCGGGGATAAATTACCCGCCAGGCATGTATTACATACGTCAGCCTACCACCTGGTCTTTGGTGGAAGCGAATGCCGGGACAATTGATATACTCGGCGCTTATACGGCACCCGTGCAGCCCGGTGTTTATCATGTCAGGGTCCAGCGTGATGATTTCCCTGAGTTGATGGTCGTTGTTGAAGTGATTGTCAATTAAAGCTCTCACTTACCCAGCTTGTCTTTTGCCGATGAAAAGTGCTATAAAGAAGTAATTTCAGTTAAGATTGCTTCTTTATAAATCTTTTTCATCATATGCGATCACCTTTACTTGCCTGCCTGCCTGCATTTGCGCTGTGCTTTACTTATCCAGTGCTCGCCGCTAACAATATAGACCAGTCCAGCAAGAACACTGGCCCGATCAAAAGTCTGGCAGTTGACCAAAAATCCGATGCACGCTATGTGATTACGACTGTACCTCCAGAGTCAGCCATGGAGCGCTTCGAGATGAAAGATGCTCAAGGACGCAATATTGCCTACGTGGCCATGACGGATGGAGATATTGGTGGCCTGGTGTTCGTCGATAATAAACTCTCCGGCACAGTCTCCAAACAAGATGCGCTGGCATTTTATAGTTGCCGTGGCTATGCCTCGGCCATCAAGTATCATTGGGCGAAAGATGCCAATGCCTGGATTGAGGGGCTGCTGGCTGCCAGCCAAAATACGTCCGCAGTGACTTTACAATTCTCCGGTAAATCCACTTGGCGCAGTATTGTCGAAGTCGTCAATAATCCATCGCTGTCGCAAATCGGTTCACTGGTCGATATCGGCACAAATCCTTTCGGCATATTACGCAAACTGAACAGTGCGCGCGAATCCATGGCTGAGCGTGAGTTGTTTGAAAAGACCAGGCTGCGTTTGATGGAGGTCACCACTGGCACCAGCGAAGAAAAAGTGGCAGAGATCATCAAGCCAGAGGATGTTTCTTTTGCCGTTGGTGGTCTGGTCATGGCTTATCCACGTTTTTCTATCGAGTATTTTATTGCTGATGGCTCGGTCAAAGCGATACAGCAACCGTCTTTCCATTTCCTCTCGCGCAAACAGGCAGCGCTGTTTTATGTACCAAATGCAAAATGGGAACTCTGTACGCCAGAGGCATGGCGCAGTGCCTTGCCAGCGGTGCCGTTAGTACCTGTGACCATTACTCCGGCAGCCGTAAATCCCCCGCCAGCCAAAGCCGATGCAGTCAAATAGACTGGCTCAGCTTACTTCTTCTGGACAATGCCGAGGATAATTTGCCTGCTTGCATCATAGATCACATCACCATCACGGCACCTGATCTGATATCAGGTGCAGCGTATGTCAAACGCGTATTGGGGGTTGAGCCACAGGCTGGCGGCGAACACGCGCGCATGGGCACACACAATATGTTTGTGCGCCTTGGCCCTGAATTATTTCTCGAAGTGATAGCACCAAATCCCAATGCCACCAGGCCAGCGCGACCACGCTGGTTTGCGCTGGATACGCTGATGCCAGTTAGCCAGCCACGGCTATCAAACTGGGTGGTGCGTACGACAGATATACAAGCGGCCATAGGCCAGACACAGGAAAATCTAGGTAACATCGAAGCCATGAGCCGTGGAGGCAATCACTGGCTGATCACAATACCAGAAGATGGTTCCTTGCCCTTGCAAGGCATCGCGCCTGCCTTAATCGAATGGCATACTGTGGCACACCCCGCAACTGGCATGCATGATCAGGCTATGAGTTTGCTCAAGCTTGAATTGTTGCATCCTGATACGACCAGGGTTTCTCAATTGATGCAGAAATTGAAAGTGGAAGGCAATATAGAAATCAAGCCGGTTTTGACAGAACTAGCACCTCAATTGATCGCCCACATCATGACACCATTTGGATTGCGGATATTGTCTTGAATATATTAATGTGTGCATTTATCTGGCTGGCATGTATGGTCCCGGCATTGTCTTGTGCTGCACAAGCAAAAAGTACATGCTATGGGACTGTAGCCAATGGGCGTCTGGAGGGGGGCATTAGCTTGCCCGCTGAGGGCCGTAATTTTTCTGCTTATAGTGCCCTAGGTGTGAGCCTGGGCAGAACTTATGTCCATTCTGCTGTGGCAGACATTATTGCTCTCGCTTATCAGCAACTGGAATTAACGGCCAGCGATAAAGTTTTTGTTTATGGCGAAACAGGCTGGAAAAAAGGGGGGCGTATACGCCCCCATCGTACCCACAAAAATGGTTTGTCGGTCGATTTCATGGTCCCAGTGGTGGATGCACAAGGCGTATCCAGGCCCCTGCCAGGTACTGTCAGCAATAAATTTGGCTATGAGATTGACTTTGATGCGCAAGGGCGCTTTGCTGATTATCGTATCGACTTTGTCGCCCTGGCCGAGCATTTGTATCAATTGGACCTGGCAGCAAAAGCAAAGGGCAGAAGCCTGGCATTGGTGATTATTGACCCGCCGTATCAGGCAAAATTATTTGCCACACCTCGCGGCTCCTATTTGCAAGAACATTTGAATTTCATGAAGGGTAAAGCATGGATCAGACATGATGAGCATTATCATGTCGATTTCGCCATTCCCTGCAAAAAGAACTAAGTTCAACCAGTCACCATGCCCTGGACATTCGCTCATCCGCTCGCCATCCTCCCCTTGCAACGTCTTGCACCGCAGCGCTTCAATCTCATGGCTTTGATCATAGGGAGTATTGCTCCTGATCTTGGCTACTATGTGTTTGCCTTTGACCTGGCTACGCTGGCCCATCAGTGGCCGGGATTGCTGCTGGTGTGCCTACCCATGGGCTGGGCCGTTTTCATGTTTATGCGTTTGACGCAAGCTCACTTCATCTATTTGTTGCCGCAAATGCAAAGACAGGCACTGCAGGTGCATGCCACATTGCCCCTGACTTTGGTGGGGCCGCAAATTTTCTGGATTTCACTGGCATTGATCCTGGGGGCGGCGACACATATAGTCTGGGATGCATTCACGCATGCCAGCGGATTCGCCGTTGCCTATTTCGAGGTGCTGCGCAAACCGGTTGAAATAGCAGGTATTCAGACCAAAGCGTTTCATCTATTGCAGCATCTGAGTACGTTCTTTGGGTTGTTCGGCCTTGCTTACTGCTATCTGCAATGGCGAAAGAAACTGCCACATATAGTCATACTCGAACCTCGTGAAAGCGACCAATGGCGTTATATTTTATTGGTCAGCACGGCCATGACGGCATTCTTGCTGGGCTTACCTTTGGCATATGGCATGTCAAGCATGGCTGATGGTACATTGGCGAAAGAAGCCTTCCTCTTTCGCCTTGTCCTATGTGCGACTACTAGCTTCGCCTTGCTGTTGAGTATTGCTGCCTTGTTGATAGCCAGGGCCAGGACTGCATCCCACTTGCAAGGATGAAATTTTTGCCCTACATGGGGTTCAAATTCCAGTTCAATACTTCCCCTTTTTTATCGGTGACTGTCGTCATTTCCTTGAATATCCTGGCTTGAAGGTGGTCGGGCAGGCGTACAAAATCAACGCTGTTGACATAGCGGTCACCACGCATAAAGGCCCAGGTGAAAAATTTCATGGCGGCGGTGGTTTGCTGTGCATCTTTGGCACGTTGATGCATGACGATGAAAGTACCCATGGTAATGGGCCAGCTTTTCAGGCCTGGCTTATCGGTCAGCATTTCTTCAAAATTGCCATTGGCTTTCCAGTTGCTATTTGTCAGGGCAGATGAAAATGCCTCGGCTGAAGGGGCAATGAATCTACCATCGCGATTTTGCAGCAAGGCAAAGTCGAGTTTTTCCTGAGTTACATAGTTGTAGTCGATGTAGCTGATGGCATACGGTGTTTTCTTGAGAGTGCTGGCTATACTGCTACTACCCTTGACCTGTGTCAGGCGGGTGTTCCAGGGAATAGTGAAGTTTCTGCCAAATTTTGCCTGCCAGCTTTTACTGGACTTGCTCAGATAGTCAGAAAAATTGTATGTCGTGCCGGATCCATCCTGACGCACGATGACTTCTATGTTTTTATTGGGTAGCCGCACGCCAGGATTTTGCGCACTGATGGCGGCATCATTCCATATTGTGATGTCACCAGAAAAAATACCTGCAAGTATTTCCCCAGTAAGGCGTAACTCGGCAGTCTTGATACCTGGCAAGTTAATGACAGGAACCACTCCAGAAATTGCTGACGGAAACTGTATCAATTTTTCTTTTTTCAGCTCCGCCTGACTCATTGCGGCATCGCTGGCTCCAAAATCCACACTGTTTTCCTTGATTTTTTTGATACCGGCAGAAGAGCCTTGGGCTTGGTAGACTATATTTGTACCGCCAGTTTTGCTGTAGGCATCAGCCCATCTTTGATACAGTGGAGCTGCTGCTGATGATCCTGAACCCTGAATTTGCGCATGGGTATTGGCATGGGAGAGGAGTAATACAAGGGGGAACAATAAAGAATTGCGTGAGATCATATGTAAAGTAAAACGAAATAATTGCGGGATCCTGCATAAGGAAAATGGCGCGGATTATCTCATGACATGCGATATTTTTTCTGCGGGACCATTTTTTCGTAATGTCCCTGTCATTTCTGCTGGCTATGCTTCTTCCTTGCATAACAACAATATATTGTTTATATTGTTTACATGTTTTCTAACCTGGAGGCTGGAATGGCAACCGTAACAACGAAGAAATTGAGTCCGGTAGTGGCAGCAAGCGCAGAGAAAAAAGTCGTGGCTATTAAGAAAATTCCAGTCGCAGCAAGCAAGAACAAGGTTGTCAGCAAGCCCGTGACGGATGAAAAATCGCCAGTAAAAACAACGGCAAAAGTTACTGCAAGAGCGCCTGCCCGTAGCAAGCCTGTAGCAAAAGCCGGGGAAGTGAAACCAGTGCCAGAAGTCGTCGTAGAAAAGCACAAAAAACCCAAGTTGGTGCGCGACAGCTTCACCATGCCGGAAAGTGAATATGCCGCACTTGGTGCGGTAAAAAAAGCCTGCCTGAAGGCAGGGGTGGAAGTCAAGAAAAGCCAATTGTTGCGTATAGGCGTGGCCTTATTGGGTAAGACAGATGTGCCTACTTTAAAAAAATTGATCGCTGGCCTGGCTCCGCTAAAGGCGGGGCGGCCAAAGAAAGAAAAGTAATGCAAGCTGATGGACTGGCAAGGGCTGCACTCGCTTGAGTGGGGTGGGCTGCTGTCTATATGCATTGATTTTTGCTTGAGAATCCCTGTCTGATGTAAGTCATTCAGGGATTGTTGTTTTTTTGACTTGTCATCAAACCGACATCCTACTGTCATATTGCTGAAGTAATCCTTGATTATTCTTCGTTCGTCGGATCAACGAACAACATGACAAGGACGATGAATGCGATTACTCACGATACCCGCCGATGCTAATCCCAGTTTTTCCAAACTCAATCTGAGCCTTGCTACAACGGCAAAAGAAGTGAAAGAAGTCCAGCGCTTGCGCTATAAGGTCTTTATAGAAAGCATGGGCTTATCTGCTTTATCCAATCCAGATGGCCTGGATAAAGATGAATTTGATGAGCACTGCGATCACCTTATTGTGCGTGATTCCAAGACCCTGAAAGTGGTTGGCACTTACCGCATACTGGGGCCAAATGCTGCCCGCCAGTTGGGGCGCTATTATTCTGAAACAGAATTCGATCTGTCCCGCTTGCAGCATATACGCAATAGCGTGGCAGAAGCTGGACGTGCCTGCATCCACCCAGATTATCGTAGTGGTGCTGTCATCATGTTGCTGTGGGCTGGCCTGGCTGCCTACATGCGCCGCGAACGTTGCTCGCACCTGATAGGTTGCGCCAGTATCAGCCTGACTGATGGTGGCCAGAATGCTGCTGCAATATACCGTGGTTTGTCTGCAGGAGATTTCTCTCCACTGGAATACCGCGTTACGCCTCATACTCCTTTCCCTCTCGATGAAATCGATAGCACGTCGACAGAAGCACGTATTCCGCCGCTGTTGAAAGGATATTTGCGTGCTGGTGCCTGGGTGTGTGGTGATCCAGCCTGGGACCCTGATTTCCATAGTGCTGATTTATTCGTCATGTTGCCGCTGGCGAATCTGGACGACCGTTACGCACGCCATTACGGCACAGGGGAGCAATAAATATGAAGCCAGCCGATCAGTTCCTGAATAGCAAATTGTATAAAACCGGTAAGAAAGAAACCCAGCGTTTCCGCACTATCTGGATTTCAGATTTGCATCTGGGAACGAGCGGCTGCCAGGCGGCCAAGTTGCTGGAATTTTTGCGTGCAACCGACTCAGATACTCTGTATCTGGTCGGTGACATCATCGATGGCTGGCAACTCAAGCGCCGCTGGTACTGGGATCAGACGCACAACAACGTCGTGCAAACTGTCCTGAAAAAAGCCAAGAAAGGCACGAATGTGATCTTCGTGCCCGGCAATCATGATGAATCAGTACGCCAGTTTATCGATCTCGACTTCGGTGGCATTAAGATCAGAGACGAGCTGGTGCATACCACGGCCGCAGGCAAGCGCATGCTGGTTTTGCATGGTGACAGGTTTGATGGCGTCATCGCCTGTGCCAAATGGCTGGCCTATGTGGGTGACAGCCTCTACACCGTGATCCTGAAGTTCAACCAGATATTCAATAACTGGCGCGCCCGCGTTGGCATGCCTTACTGGTCGCTCTCGCAATACTTGAAGCAAAAGGTCAAGAATGCGGTCAGCTACATCACGCGATTTGAAGACGCACTGGCAGATGAGGCGCGGCGCAAAGGCCTGGACGGCATTATCTGCGGCCATATCCATAAGCCAGAAATTCGCGACATAGGTGGCATCCTGTATTGTAATGATGGCGACTGGGTAGAGAGTTTGTCAGCCCTGGTGGAAGATGCCAAGGGTGAGCTCAGGCTGGTTACCTGGCATGATATCTGCCACCCCGAGCATGTGGTAGATGCAGTGGCAGATACCCATGTGGAAGAGCCTGAGTTGGAGATAGTCGCTGGCTAAGTTCAGGTCGCTGCCGCTGGCCTGAACCATGACCAGATGCGCATACCAAGTTGATTGCAAGCCAGGCCACCAAGCACCAATAATCCAGCGCAAATTTTCCACCAGAATAAAGTCTCATTTAAAACGATAGAAGCTGTCAGCATGCCCACCACGGGTACCAGCAGGGTGAATGGTGCAATTGTTGCAGCGGGATACTTGCGCATCAGCCACGACCATATGCCAAAACCAACGATGGTATTGGGGTAGGCTTGATAAGCGATGGCGCCGATCGAAGTCCAGTTGAGTTGCGCATATGCGGCATGCCAGGCGTCCATTCCTTCCATCATGAAAGATGCCAGCAGCAAAGGCGGGCTGGCAATAGCCGAACCCCACACCACCATGGACAAGGGATTAACGACACCTATTTTCTTGGTGACGATATTAGCGATACCCCAGCATACTGCGCCAGCAACAACCAGCACGAAACCAACGATGGTTGCCTGTGCTTCCAAATTCATGGCGACCAGCGCCATGCCGGACAAGGCGATCAAGGCCCCCAATACTTGTACGAACTGTGGCTTTTCACCCATGATCATGACAGCCAGGCCCATGGTGATAAATGCCTGCAACTGCATGACCAGCGAAGCCAGTCCCGCAGGAAAGCCCAGCTTGATACCGCAAAACAGCAGCGTGAACTGGAAGGCAAACTGGAACATGCCATAGGCAATTACCCATTTCCAGGAAGTCTTGGGCAAGGGAACAAAAAAAATCAGGGGCAGGGCGGCAAACACAAAGCGCGACGCAGTGAACAGCACAGGTGGCAAACCCTGCAAGCCGATTTTGATGACAACAAAATTAATGCCCCAAGTGATGACGGCAAGCAAGGCGGCAAGGATGTGCAAGGGTTTCATCGTGCTTTATGGGTAACGACGGCCCTCCATAGTATCAGTAAGCCACGTTCGCTGCTGTGCACCAGTATTTTTACCAGGCTTAACCAATGAGCAAAAAGTTTATTTCACCACCAGATCTGGCGACATGATAGCTTTCAAGTAGGTTTGCACAACTTCATTTTCACGCTGCTTTTGCGTGATCCACCAGACATTGCCTTTGCGCACACCATACTCTTGCAAGGGATGTCCTAGAAGCTCGGCAGCTACTTGTCCAAGGTAAGGCTGATGGCCGATGATAAGTACCGGTTCTCGGCTATTTGGCCAGTTTGCGGCAGTCAATACATCGCTGACTGTGGCCGCTGGCCCAAGTTCAGGCATGATCTTATATTTCCTGCCGCAGGCTATCAGTGCTTCCGCCGTGTCCCTGGTGCGTATGGTCGGGCTGGCCAGGATCCTGCATGTTTCAGGCAGTGTGCTATCCAGCCAGTAAGCAATTTTACTTGCCTGCTTATTTCCTTTGCCGGTCAGTTTTCTGAATTCATCAGTCAGTTCTGCCGTCGCCGGCTCTGCTTCTGCATGACGCCAGAGAATGAGATCCATTATTAATTATCCGTATCAGATAGCGAACCCAAAGTTTGCATCAAGTGTTGCTGGGCACAGAATTGCACTTGTTTTGCTCTGGCTTTCTTGCGCTCGTAACGACCGTCTGAATCCAGCGTCCATGCATTCACATTGTCTTTCAGATAGGGTTCCAGACCCTCGGAAATGACGCGCTTCTTCAAAGATTTCTCCAGCACCGGGAAAGCCACTTCAATGCGGCGGAACAGGTTGCGGTTCATCCAGTCAGCACTGGCCAGATACACATCATGCGCCAGATCATTGCGGAAGTAATAGATACGGCTATGCTCAAGGAAGCGGCCTATGATGGATCGTACCTTGATGTTTTCTGACAAGCCAGGTACCCCAGGACGCAATGCGCAGGCACCTCGAATGATCAGATCTATCTTGACGCCATCTGCCGATGCCGCGTACAGGGCACGAATGACGGATTCATCCAGCAGAGCATTCATTTTCGCGATGATGCGGGCAGGGCGGCCTTCGCGGGCTATGCGTGCTTCATTGCGTATGGCCTTGATGATTTGCGGTTGCAGCGCAAATGGCGCCAGCCACAAATATTCGAGTTTCTTGGGTTTGGTCAAACCAGTCAGGTGGATGAATACTTCATTCACTTCCGCAGCCATGCCTGGGTGGGCAGTCAACAAGCCAAAGTCAGTATAAAAGCGTGTAGTCGAAGGATGATAATTGCCAGTGCCCAGTTGGGCATAGTGGCGCAGAGTGCCACCTTCTTCGCGGCGTATCACCAGTGCCAGTTTGGCATGGGTTTTCAGTCCGACCACGCCATACACTACCTGTGCACCGGCACGTTGCAATTTGTCGGCCCAGTTGATATTCGCTTCTTCATCAAAACGCGCCATCAACTCGACAATGACGGTGACTTCCTTGCCCAGCCTGGCTGCCGTGATCAAGGATTCCATCAAATCGGAATTCATGTCGGTTCGGTAGATAGTCTGCTTGATAGCGACGACGCTAGGATCTTGCGACGCCGAGCGTATGAAATCAATGACGGTCTGGAAAGGCTGGAAAGGGTGATGCAAGAGTATGTCTTGTTTGCGCAGCAAAGTAAAAATGTCGGCATGCGCGTATTTGCCTATCGCTTTGGCTGAGAAGGGCGGGAAGCGCAAATTAGGCTGTTTGACATGGTCTACCAGTTCACCCAGCCTGACCATGTTTACCGGGCCATCGACTGGATACAGGCGGTCATTGTCGAGGGAGAACTGTTCGAGCAGGAAGCGGGATAGATTCTCGGGGCAATTTTTTGCCACTTCCAGACGCACGGCAGCACCAAACTGACGGGTTTGCAATTCACCCTGCAAAGCTTGGCGCAGATTCTTGACTTCTTCTTCATCAACCCACAAATCACTGTCGCGGGTGACGCGGAACTGTGAATAGTTGATGACTTCACGGCCATTAAATAAATCTTCTATATGCGAGTGAATAACAGAAGACAGTAGGCAAAAGGCCATGCCGTTATTGGAAAGTTCATCTGGCAAACGTATGATGCGTGGCAAAACGCGTGGGGCTTTGACGATAGCGATGGCCGTGCCGCGACCGAAAGCATCCTTGCCTGCCAGCGAAACGATGAAATTCAAACTCTTGTTGACGACTTGAGGGAACGGATGGGCCGGATCCAGCCCTATGGGTGTCAGCAGGGGCCTGACTTCCCTCTCGAAATAAGACTTTACCCAGGCGCGCTGGGCTTCATTGCGCTCTGAATGGCGTAACAGGTGTATGCCTTTTTTGGATAGCTGCGGCAGGATCTCCTGATTCAGCAATTCATATTGTCTTTTTGCTAGTTGATGACATTCATCGCTGACCCGCTTGAGCATGGCCTGAAAAGTCGGATGCTGTACCAGTTCGCCGTCTATCGTGTTTTGCGCCAACAGGCTAGCAACCCTGACTTCAAAAAACTCATCCAGGTTGCTGCCGACGATGCACAAATACTTCAAGCGCTCCAGTAAGGGGATGCTGCGGTCTTCCGCCTGAGCAAGTACACGCCAGTTGAAGGCGATTTGTGACATTTCCCTGTCCAGGAAAATCACAGAGCGTGACAATTCTGGCGCTGCAGTTTTGACTGGCATCGTTGCCGTCTTGATTTCAGTGTTGGGAGTCTGTTTCATTTCTTCCAACGTAGTTGCAGAAGAGGGTACATCCTGATTTGGCATAATTTTTTGCATGTCATAAAGGCTGTCATATATATACGCGAATAGTTTAGCCTGTTCGCATGACAAGTTTATGACATAAAAATGATAATAAGGTTAATTATTTCATGGGTTTTATTTTAAGTCATAATCTTGTCATATTTGGCTTGTACAGTGCGCCTCGTAGTACTGAACACTGTTATTTAACTCTGAGGTGAACATGCAAATCAAACGTGTTGTCAAAACTCTTATCGCTGCAATTGGCGTCGCTGTCACATTTGGCGCTGCTCACGCTGCCGACATTACTGGTGCTGGTGCGACTTTCCCATATCCAATTTATGCAAAATGGGCAGAAGCTTATAAAAAAGCCACTGGCAACGGTCTGAACTATCAATCCATCGGTTCCGGTGGTGGTGTCAAGCAAATCAAGGCAAAAACAGTTGACTTCGGTGCTTCTGACAGCCCTTTGAAGCTCGAAGAACTGGATGCTGAAGGTCTGGTGCAATTTCCAGCCATCATCGGCGGTGTGGTTCCTGTCGTTAATCTGGAAGGTATCGCTCCTGGCACAATGAAGATGACAGGTGACGTATTGGCAGGCATCTACATGGGCAAGATCACTAAATGGAATGCGCCAGAAATCGCTGCTATCAATGCTGGTTTGAAATTGCCAGCAGAAGACATTACGGTAGTACATCGCTCTGACGGTTCTGGTACTACATTCCTGTGGACTGACTATCTGAGCAAAGTCAATGCTGACTTCAAAACAGCAGTTGGTTCTGCCACTGCGGTCAAATGGCCAGTCGGCGTGGGTGGTAAAGGCAATGAAGGCGTCGCTTCCAGCGTCAGGCAAATCAGAAATTCCATTGGTTATGTGGAATACGCCTATGTAAAGAAAAACAAGATGACTCACACCTTGTTGAAAAATTCTGATGGACAGTTCGCTGCGCCAGATGACGAAAACTTCAAGGCCGCTGCTGCTGGCGCTGACTGGAGTAAAGCGCCAGGCATGTACTTGGTCTTGACTAACCAGCCTGGTAAAGCTTCCTGGCCTATCACTGGTGCTTCTTTCATCATTATGCATAAATCGCAAGCCGATGCTGCAAAAGGCAAAGAAGTATTGAAGTTCTTTGACTGGGCATTCAAGAATGGCGGCGCCATGGCTGCTGAGCTGGATTATGTCGCCATGCCAGCACCTGTTGTCAAATTGATCGACGACGGCTGGAAAGCAAAAATCAAAGACGCATCAGGCAAGGCGATCTGGTAATAAATAGTTTCAACCTGCTCAGAAGCTGAACTAAACAGAACGAGGTAATCCGGTTAAGTCCGGATTACCTTCCGGTGGAAAAGACACCCATGACTACCCAAATGTCCTCCGTCAACATGACTGCACCAACTGCAATCCCTCCTGCTGCAACTTCAATGTCGCAAAAGGTCGATCAAATCGATCCTGTGAAAATGGCAACGGTGATGCGTCGCCAGCGTTGGCAAGATTTCTTTTTTCATAAGCTGACCTTCACTTTCGCCGCCCTTGTGCTGGTGGTGTTGGTTGGTATCATTGTTTCTTTGTTCCTGCGTGCCATTCCGGCCATGAAGGAATTTGGTTTGCCATTCATCTGGACCATAGAGTGGGATCCGGTTAATGACAAATTCGGTGGTACGATAGCTATCGTTGGTACTCTGGTGACATCTGTCATCGCTTTGCTGATTGCTTTTCCTGTCAGTTTCGGGATTGCCTTGTTCCTCACCGAAATTTGCCCAAACTGGCTTAAACGTCCATTGGGTACGGCAATTGAACTGCTGGCAGGTGTGCCAAGTATTATTTATGGCATGTGGGGTTTGTTTGTATTTGCGCCGCTGTTCTCGCAATATGTGCAACCTGCATTAGCTGCGACACTGGGTAAGCTGCCGGTGATCGGCGCCCTTTTCACTGGTCCCAAGATAGGCATGGGTATTCTGGCTGCTGGTGTAATTCTGGCCATCATGATTATCCCTTTCATTGCTTCAGTGATGCGCGATGTGTTTGAAGTCGTGCCTCCCGTCCTGAAAGAGTCCGCCTATGGACTGGGTTGCACCAAGTGGGAAGTAGTGCGCAAAATTGTTTTGCCATACACCAAAATTGGTGTGGTCGGCGGCGTCATGCTGGGCCTGGGTCGTGCACTTGGTGAAACCATGGCGATTACTTTCGTGATTGGTAATTCCCATCACTTGTCCTGGTCGCTGTTTGCTGCTGGTAACAGTATCGCTTCTACACTGGCCAATGAATTTGCCGAAGCTGAATCACCACTGCATACATCATCACTGTTCCTGCTTGGTTTGATACTGTTCGTCATTACTTTCGTTGTCTTGTCGGCAGCTAAGCTAATGTTGCTGGGTCTGGCACGTAAAGAAGGAGCAAAATAATGCAAAATTCTACAATGCAATCTGCCAGTAATCCGGTGTATCGCAAGCGTTTGTTGATGCACAAGATAGGTATCACTCTGTCTTCTATTGCTATGGCGCTGGGCGTGTTCTTTTTGATGTGGATCTTGCTCACTTTGTTGATGAAGGGTTCTTCAGCAGTCAATCTTGCCATGTTCACAGAATCTACACCGGCACCAGGTAGCGATGGCGGTGGTTTGATGAATGCCATTTTCGGCAGCTTTGCCATGGTGGGCATTGCCACGTTGATCTCTACGCCTATAGGCATACTGGCTGGTATCTATCTGGCTGAATATGGCGACAAGAGCTGGTTTGGAGGCGTTACCCGTTTTGTGACAGACATCATGTTGTCGGCCCCATCCATCGTTGTTGGTTTGTTCGTGTATGCGATTTATGTGGCCAACGTCAAACACTTCTCTGGTTGGGCTGGCAGTATCGCCATTTCACTCATCGCTATACCTGTGGTCGTCCGTACCACTGATAATATGCTGGGCCTGGTGCCTGCCAGTTTGCGCGAAGCCGCTTTTGCTCTTGGTGCGCCACGCTGGAAGGTAGCCTTGATGATACGCTTGCGCGCTGTCAAAGCTGGTGTCGTCACTGGTATCTTGCTGGCAGTTGCACGTATTTCTGGTGAAACGGCGCCTTTATTGTTCACCGCCTTGAATAATCAGTTCTTCAGCAGCAATATGAATCAACCGATGGCTAACTTACCAGTCGTGATTTATCAGTTCGCCATGAGCCCGTACGACAACTGGCGTGAACTGGCCTGGGGTGGCGCATTGCTGATCACCTTCAGCGTTCTCGGTTTGAATATTTTATCGCGTACTTTGTTTAACCAAAAAACACAGCATTAATACTGGCCTCGATATGACTACTCTACAAGACAATCAACAGAAAAAAGCAATCGAAATCGGCGGGCTGAATTTCTTTTACGGGACAACACGTAGCCTGCGCGATATCAATCTGAATATTTACGATAAAAAAGTCACAGCTTTCATCGGTCCATCCGGTTGTGGTAAGTCGACTTTGTTGCGTACCCTGAACCGCATGTACGATCTGTATCCCGGTCAGCGTGCGGAAGGCAGCATCATTTACAACGGCAAAAACATCCTCGATGCAGATCAGGATATTAACCTGCTGCGCGCCCGTGTAGGCATGGTCTTCCAGAAGCCGACTCCCTTCCCTATGTCGGTATATGACAATATTGCTTTCGGCGTTCGTTTATACGAGAACCTGTCCAAGGGCGAGATGGATGAGCGTGTTGAATGGGCATTGAAAAAAGCGGCGATCTGGACAGAAGTGAAAGATAAACTCAGCAAGAGTGGCTTGAGCCTGTCTGGCGGTCAGCAACAACGACTGTGCATCGCCCGTGCCGTATCAGTAAAACCTGAAATCTTGCTGCTGGATGAGCCGACTTCAGCACTAGATCCTATCTCTACAGTCAAGATTGAAGAATTGATCAATGAGCTGAAAGAGGAATACACCATCGCCATCGTGACCCATAACATGCAGCAGGCAGCGCGTTGCTCTGACTATACTGCCTATATGTATCTGGGCGAGTTGGTCGAATTTGGCGAGACTGATCATATCTTCATGAACCCCGTGAAGAAAGAAACTCAAGACTATATTACTGGCCGTTTCGGCTAACAAACGACGCACATTTGCGCTTGCTTGTCCATGCAAATGCGTGGACAAGCGATGCTGCTTAAGTGAAGCTTTATAAAGCAGCGACGTTTACATTTTGCAATTGCGAATTCAGGAGAAACCTGTGACAGGCGAACACTCTTCAAAACAATACGATATGGACCTGGAGACAATACGCTCCAAGGTCTTGTTAATGGGTGGCTTGGTAGAAAGCCATTTTCATGATGCCATGTCATGCTTCCGTACCGGTAATGCTGAACAGGCAGAAGCCGTGATTCAATCTGATCTGGAAGTCAATCGCCTCGAAGTGGCGCTGGACGATATGTGCAGCCACCTTATCGTCAAGCGCCAGCCAGCAGCGAATGACTTGCGTACCGTCATGGCGACTGGCAAGGTCATCACTGATCTTGAACGCATAGGCGATGAATCAACCAAAATCGCGCGTATTTCAAGGGATGCTGCAAGCACCAGACGTGGTGTGCCCATGTTCAGCGGCTATGAAACTGTGCGTGTGCTTGCCAGCAGTGTGGCAGATATGTTGCATCAATCCCTGGATGCCTTTGCCCGTCTTGATGGCGACAAGGCAGTGCAGTTGATTGCCCAGGATGCGCTGATCGACAATGATTTCCGTTCTATCATGCGCAATCTGATTACCTTCATGATGGAAGATCCAAGCACGATATCATCGTCCCTGGATGCGCTGTGGGTGGCCAAGGCAATAGAGCGTATTGGGGACCATGCCAAGAATATTGCCGAACATACGATTTATATCGTAGAGGGCAAGGATATCCGCCATTCGGATTATGTAGCGACCAAGCAGGAAAAACTGAGTTAATTATTGATGATGGCTACAGACACAACAATACTCATCGTCGAGGATGAACCGGCAATTGTAGAACTGGTCAGTTTTTCCCTGCGTGCGGCAGGCTGGAACACTTTTGCCGTCAATACAACTGCTGAAGCCTGGGAATATTTGCAGCGCCGCACTCCGCAATTGATTTTGCTGGACTGGATGTTGCCAGATCAGAGTGGTTTGCGTCTTTTGTCCAAGATACGCTCAGACCGCCAGTTCAATGAAATCCCTGTCATCATGCTGACTGCAAAGAGCATGGAAGAAGACAAGATCGCCGGCCTTGACCATGGCGCCGATGATTATGTTACCAAGCCGTTTTCGCCGCGTGAGTTGACCGCCAGGATAAAGGCTCTGCTGCGCCGCAAGAGCCCTGAACATGCACAGACTGCCCTGACAGCAGGTCCTGTTGTGCTTGATCCTGTCAGTTGCACAGTCAAGATAGAGGACAACAAGGTCGATATCGGTCACGCCGAATACAAGTTGCTGAAATTTTTCATGGCTCATCCTGAGCGTGTGTTTTCACGCAGCCAGTTGCTTGATAAAGTTTGGGGCGATCACGTCGTCATCGAAGAGCGAACGGTGGACGTCCATGTCCTGCGTTTGCGCAAAGTCTTGAAGAATGCGGAATCCCTGATCAAGACTGTACGTAGCGTTGGCTACATGCTTTCTGAAAAATAATTCAGCAAACGCGCAGTTGATGCAAACGTCACGGCCATGCGCTTGTGTCGCTACCTCATTTCAAAATGGGAATGGGGTAGCGTGAAACTGATCACTGATATCAGTTCAAACCATATATCATCATCACATTCCAAGCAATATTCAGGACCCATCATGTCTCCACGCCTTATTTTCTGGATTTCTGCATTTGTCCGCATCCTCCTGGTCTTTCTGGGAACGGCATGCGCTATCTATTTGTGGGGGGCGGTAACAGGATTGGTGTTGGGGCTATTTGGTATGGTCGCTCTGTTTTGCGTACAGTTGTTTTACTTGCAGCGCCTTGCTGACTGGCTAGACCATCCAAGTAGTTCGCGCTTGCCGGATGGCTGGGGGGCCTGGACTGATATTTTTTCACGTCTGTATAAATTGCGTCGTGGTGATGAGAAAAATCAGGCTGAGCTGGCAGAATGGCTGGCACGTTTTCGCCAGGCCATGACACTGTTGCCAGACGGTGTGGTCATCATGGATGACGTTTTGTTTCTGGAGTGGTGTAATCCTGCAGCCGAAAGTCATCTGGGCTTGAGCCATGCACAGGACAAGGGCATGCGTGTGACCAATCTGGTACGCAGCCCTGAATTCATGGATTACATTATCCTGGGGCGCTACGAGACGCCCTTGACGCTGTCTTTCCGTGACCGCAAGCTGATTGCTCATATCATTCCATTTGAAAACCGCCGCCAGATTCTGGTGACACATGATGTCACCGAATCCGAGCGCATAGACATGATGCGGCGCGACTTTATTGCCAATGCCTCGCACGAATTGCGCACACCGCTGACCGTGATCAACGGTTTCCTGGAAATCGCCTCAATGCAAAGTGATCTGGATAATCACACTCGCAATATGCATCTTAAACTAATGACCGAGCAGGGTGAGCGCATGCAGCGCCTGGTAGAAGACATGCTGACCCTGACCAGGCTGGAATCGGTAGATTATCCACCACGCCCAGAACGCATCAGTATGCAAGGTCTGCTGGATCAGATAATGCAGGAGGCGCATGCCCTGTCTGCTGGTAAACACAAATCTCGCTGGAATGCACCGGCCCGGATATCCGCGGCAGCAATGATGAGATACGCAGCGCCCTGACCAATCTGGTGACGAATGCGATCCGTTACACCCCAGAAAACGGTAACATCAAGATCAGCTGGATCGACACTCCGAATGGCCCCAAGTTTGCCGTGCAGGATGATGGTATAGGCATCAGCGCAGAGCATATCTCGCGCCTGACCGAACGTTTTTACCGCGTCGATAAAAGCCGTTCCCGCGAAACCCAGGGCACCGGTCTCGGCCTGGCCATCGTCAAGCATGTGCTGCTCAGGCACAAGGCGAATTTATTGATCGAATCGACGCCGGATGTAGGCAGTAAATTTTGCGTGCAGTTTCCAGTTTCAATAGTGAGTGGGTAATAATCAAGACTTAGAATGATGAAAGCCGCATATGCGGCTTTCATCATTTTTGCTTTACTGATAGACGCGCAGTAACTCAGAGGCTTGCATGCCATTGATATTCATGCACTTAAGCTCACTGTGCTTGATGAGCGCGTACTTGAACGGCGCATCTGCGAAACAGCAGCCCCTCTCTATCAAGGCTACGAAAACTCTTGCACTGCAAAAGCTCAGTTTCGTCCATAGCTTGTTTCTTCACAGTGAAACGGACGGGATCGGCAAGAGCGCGATCAGTTGGCGGGGCGCAGCAAGGGTTTGCTTCTTTCTTTCAGCCATTCCAATGCCGCGCCACTGACGCGGCCAACCAGGCGTTGCAAAACCATGGCGTGATAGTCATTGAGCCATTTGATTTCATCTTCACGCAATAGCTCTACCGTGATGCAGCGTGTGTCTATAGGGCAAAGTGTCAGGGTTTCAAATTCCAGGTACTCACCAAATTCGGTTTGCATGGCTGGCACGTTCAGCAGCAGGTTTTCTATACGAACGCCCCATTTGCCCGGACGATAAATGCCAGGCTCATTCGAAGTAATCATGCCAGGTTCCATCGCCATATGGGCTTCTGCTATCGCAGGGGAAATGCTTTGCGGACCTTCATGCACATTCAGGAAATAACCTACGCCGTGACCAGTACCATGACCATAGTTTACGCCATCAGCCCAGATAGGGGCGCGCGCCACGGTATCAAGCATGGGTGACAAGGTGCCGCGTGGGTAACGCATTTGCGAGAGATTGATCATGCCCTTCAGTACCAGGGTGAAGTCGCGCTTTTGCGCTTCTGATACCAGACCTATGGGAACGACGCGGGTGATATCCGTCGTACCATTCAGGTATTGACCACCAGAGTCTATCAACAGCAGGCCATCACCTTCAATGACAGCATGTGATTCCTGGGTGGCACGGTAATGAGGCATGGCACCGTTGGCATTGAAGCCAGCGATGGTATTAAAGCTAGGTGAAATAAAGTGAGGCTGACGTGCGCGGGCAGCGCAGATTTCTTCATCAATGGTCAACTCGGTAATGCGTTGCTTGCCCAGCGCGCCTTCCAGCCAGCTAAAGAATTCGCACAGGGCTGTGCCATCCTGTTCCATGGCTTCACGCACAAATTGCGCTTCTTTTGCGGTTTTGCGGGATTTGGCAAATACAGAAGGGTTGATGGCTTCGATGATTTTGACACCTGCGGGTATACTTTGACGGAAGCCATAAGTAATCCTGCGTGGGTCTAACATGATGCTGTTATCTGCTGGCAGCGTGGCCAGTGCAGTGGCGGCTTCGCTATAGTCTGCCAGGCTGACGCCATCTTTTGCCAATATTGCTGCCAGTTCTGCCGGGATTTTGCCTGCGGATACAAACAGCTTTGCCTCAGTCTGGCTGATGAGTGCATGACCAACAAATACCGGGTTATAACTGACATCTGCACCACGCAAATTGAAAATCCAGGCCAGGTCATCGACAGTCGAAACAAAATGCCAGTCTGCGTTTTTGCTAAGCATTTGCTCGCGTATCATCGCCAGTTTGTCGGCGCGGGCCACTACGGCATAAGGAGCTGCATGCTCATAGATGGCAGCCTGCGGCAGGCTGGGGCGTTCGCTCCACACCTTATCCAAAAGATCATGGCTGGTATTGAGTTTAATGCCTTTGCTTTGCAAGGCCTGTTCCAGCGCCCTCGCAGTTGCCAGCCCCAATACTGCGCCATCTACGCCTACCGTTTGGCCAACTTGCAGATTGCCAGCCAGCCAGTCTATGTAAAGGGTGGCTGCGGCTGAGGCTATTTTCATCATCTTGATGCCGGTTGGTGCCAGCTCAGTTTCTGCCGAGCTCCAGTAGCGGCTGTCTACCCACAGACCCGCAAATTCAGCAGTAACAATCAGAGTGCCCACCGACCCGGTAAAGCCTGAAAAATAACTACGGCCCTGCCAACGGTCAGGCAAGTACTCAGACAGATGTGGGTCGGACGATGGAATAATATAGGCATCCAGCCCCTGAGCCTGCATGGCAGCACGTAATTGGACAAGACGGGCAGGGATAGGAGAGGTGACTGCGGAAGGGCTAACAGGGCTGTTCATGGATGAGTTTCCAAAGCAGGATCAACAAAGAGTGAGAACAAGTATATTGCAAGAATGGCATGAGTGCTGACGAAGCTTGGTTGCATTGTAAATATGTCAGCATATGCTTGCATTCGCAAAACTGGGAAAGAGTATACCTAAAATATATTAGATATGAGCAAGTATGCCGATTTCTCTAATTTCTTAAGAAACGGCGCATGACATGCGGGGCAGGCTCATTTGGATTGGCGTGGGAGTATTCAAGCTCAGGCGCGAGTTCAAACTCAAAGGCTGCATACAAGTCCAGCAAACGGGGCTGGTCACTGCGCACACCAAGGCGCAATTCTTCTATGCCAGATGCCTGGGCTGCATGGATGACGGCTTCCAGCAAATGCTGGGACAGGGTCGAACCGCGAAAAGCGGGCAGCACACCCATGCGCAGCATTTCCCAACAATTATTTTCTGTATCCAGTGGTAGCCAGCGTACGGAACCTACTGGTTCATCATCCAGCAGCAAAATAAAACCGCCGCCCTGCATTAAGTCATTGCAGACACGCTCACTGCTTTCATGATGGCCGCTGGAGGTGGCGGCTACCTTGTCAGTCCAGCAAGTGCGGGTCAGATGCGCGATGAGTTGCGCATCTTCTATGGCAGCTTCACGAACAACAATATTCATAAATCAGCCAGGATATTAACGGACACGCATACCAGGCAGCGCACCAGGCCAGGCTTCCAGTATGTATAACCCTGGATTGGTTTTTTCATCAGCAGCAGATGCAGCCAATACCATGCCTTCTGACATGCCAAACTTCATCTTGCGCGGCGCCAGGTTAGCTACCATGACAGTGAATTTACCAATTAGTTGTTCTGGCCGGTAAGCAGACTTGATGCCGGAGAACACATTGCGGGTACGGCCTTCGCCTACATCCAGAGTCATGCGCAAGAGCTTGTCTGAACCCTCTACATGTTCGCAATTGACGATCTTGGCAATGCGCAGATCGACTTTGGCAAAGTCATCAATTTTGATTTCTTCTGCCAGTGGCTCGATGTCAGATGCCGCTACCTCTGATGCTTCTGCCGTCTCGGTAGCTGCCGCAGCTACGGGTGCTGGTGCATCAAACAAGTCGTCAAATATCTTCAAATCCACCCTTTGCATCAAATGCGTATAAGGATTGATTTTGTGATGATGTGGCAATGGATGAGCAACATCTGCCCATTGCAATGGGGCGATATTCATTTGTGCTTCTACCTGTGCTGCCAGTTGTGGCAAGACCGGTTTCAGGAAGATGGTCAGGATGCGGAAAGCTTCCAGCAAACGGCTGCAGACTTCCTGTAACTTGGCATCGTTCTCTGGCTTTTTCGCCAGTTCCCAGGGCTTGTTGGAATCGACATAGGCATTTACCAGATCTGCCTGTTCCATCGCTGCGCGCAGGGCTTTGCCGTATTCGCGTGCTTCAAACAAGGCTTTGATTTCTGGTGCTACATTGCGCAGATTATTCAGGAAAGCGTCATCCGCCGTCGCCCAGTCTGTCGCCACCACACCACCAAAACGCTTGCTGATGAAACCGGCAGCACGGCTGGCGATGTTGATGTATTTGCCGATCAGGTCAGAGTTGACGCGTGCGACGAAGTCTTCCGGATTCATATCCAGGTCTTCGACCTTGGCATTGAGTTTGGCGGCGAAATAATAACGCAGCCATTCAGGGTTCATGCCGATTTCCAGGTAACGCAGTGGTGAAATACCAGTACCACGTGACTTGGACATTTTTTCGCCAGAGACAGTCACAAAGCCATGGGCATACACATTGTCTGGCGTTTTGTAGCCAGAGAACTTCAGCATCGCTGGCCAGAACAGTGTGTGGAAATAAGTGATGTCCTTACCGATGAAATGGATTTGCTCAGTCGTCGGGTCAGCCATGAAAGCATCGTAATCACGACCGATTTTACCGAAGTAATTTTTCAGCGAAGCCAGGTAGCCCACAGGTGCATCCAGCCAGACGTAGAAATATTTGCCCGGTTGATCAGGAATCTCGATACCAAAATAAGGCGCATCGCGGCTGATATCCCAGTCGCCCAGGCCGCCTTCGCCTTCCAACCATTCCTTGCATTTGTTTGCCACTTCAGACTGCAGGCGGTTGTCTTTCAAAGCCCAGCCACGCAAGAATTCCACGCACTTTTCATCAGACAATTTGAAGAAGAAATGCTCAGACGATTTCATGATCGGTGTGGCACCGGTCAGGACGGAATAGGGATTCTTCAATTCTGTAGGCGCATACACGGCGCTGCAGACTTCGCAGGAATCGCCATACTGATCCTTGGCCCCACATTTAGGGCATTCGCCCTTGATGTAACGGTCAGGCAGGAACATGTTTTTGACCGGGTCAAAGAACTGTTCTATGGTTTTGCTGGTGATAAAGCCAGCAGACTTCAGTTTGCGATAGATGTCCTGAGACAACTGATGGTTTTCTTCGCCATCGGTTGAATGCCAGTTATCAAACTGGATATGGAAACCGTCGAGGTATTGTTTGCGTCCGGCAGCAATTTTCGCCACAAATTCTTGTGGAGTGATATTGGCTTTTTCAGCCGCAATCATGATAGGTGCACCGTGTGCATCATCCGCGCCGACGAAATGTACCTCGTGACCCGACATTCGCTGATGCCTTACCCAAATGTCAGCCTGGATATATTCCATGATGTGACCAAGGTGGAAGGGCGCATTAGCGTACGGCAGGGCAGTGGTAACAAACAGCTTACGGGTCATGGTTGATGCACTTTTTATGAACGGATAAGGGCATTATTCTAACAGCGAATGCACAAATTGCAGCCGCTATGCCCTGATCCGGGGTAATAGTAAAGAGGTTTTTGTGTTGTTTTGCTAATGGATGATGCTCAAACTACCCAGGCACCGTTCCTGTAGACAACTTCATCGTCAAGTTTGACGGCTTCGGTGACGGCGAATACATCGACATGATGGCGGCCTTCGCCACGCTTGATATGCGGCTTGGCATAGCTGCCATGCTTGGCTCCCAGGGATAAGTGGACGCCGCACATGCGTTCATAGGTGCCTATGTCTCGCACTGTCTTGTCTTTGGAAAAGGCCTTGTTCATGCCAAAGCCCAGTTCACGCACCCAGACTACGCTGTCGTCAGCACGTATATTGGTCAGCACCTGATCAAATTCAGGTGTGGAATTGACGGTATCCACGACCTGACCTTTTTCCACGATCAGAGTGATCGGCTGTTCCGGACGATTGACGGTAAATGTCGTATCGCCAAAGGCAAAAATGCGGATCTTTCCGTAAACATTTTCCAGCGCTACCGATTCTGTGAATACTTCGCCAATGGGAAATTGACCACCGACATTGTTCATCTGGCGATAGTCACCGACATTGAGCTTGGCCGATTCAAAGCGACCACTGAAGATCAGTTCCGCGTCGCCACTATCGACGACGCCACGGCTGGCGTTATCGATTTTTTGTTTGAGTGCATTGCCGGTGCCGCGATAGTAGTTGGCATCGTAAGCCAGTGACTCTATGTAATACAGGTTTTCATCACCTTCCATACGTGCAAGGTGGGGATGTTCTATGACTTTCAGGCCTCGCTTGAATAATTCCACGCGCAGCCTGTAGGCTTCGAGGCGAAAATTGGTGGATTGAACCAGCACAGCCAGATCAGATGCTTGCAGGGTATTTAAAGCTGACAAAATAAACTCAGGTGTCTCCGCATCAAAATCGATGAAGCGGGCATTGGGCAGGCAAGCGCGGTAGGCGCTGGTCAATGCGACTGCCAGAGGGCAGCGCTGGTCATAAACGACTACTGCCTGATGTTGATCCGTGTGCTCAAACGCGAGCTGCAGGATGTCGCGCAAATGTTGCTCCGCCATTGCAATGATGTCGGCAGGCAAGTGCAACGCTGAGTTGTCTGTTTTGGTATTGGTATCGCTTGCGAAGGTGGTCATGATTCTGCCAGTGCTTGCTCTTTGGTAAGGGCCGCAAGCACATTTATTTGAATGGGAAGCCTGAGCTGGGGACGCTATTTTAGCGCCTAATACTTAAGTATGGATTTGATTTAGGCCATGTTTCAAGGCATTATGCTTAACTTAATGGAAACAAAATGTATATGAATTCACAAAAATCCATAAATTAGTTGTGCACAATAAATGATCAGCAAATGCTTGGCTGGCATATTGCTCATCAAAATATAAATTTACAGGGAATGAATATGATCGTTAAGCAGTTTTTAAAGTGGGTAGCAACCTTATTTTTGATAGCCTTTAGCCATTTTGCTTATGCGCAAAATGCCGCGACTGAAGCTGAGATGAAAGCTGCCTTTGATGAAGCGAAGAAGGTCATGCAGGCAGGTCCTGCAGAAATTAAATTGATAGATCAGGCTGTCTTGAAAGTGCCTGCCGGTCAGTTCTTTGTCCCTATGCCCGCAGCTGGCCGCATCATGCGTGCGATGGGTAATTCTTCTATTGAAAGCTTGCTGGGTGCGATTTTCCCTGAGGAGGGTGACTGGATGATTGTGGCCGAGTATGAAAAGTCAGGCTATATCAAGGATGATGACGCCAAAGACTGGAATGCAGACGATTTGCTGAAAAGTTTGCGGGAAGGTACTGAAGAGGGCAATAAAGAACGTGTTCAGCGTGGTATCCCTGAAATGCAACTGGTAGGCTGGGCAGAGAAGCCTAACTACGATGCTGCAACGCACAGACTGGTTTGGTCGGCCATCACCAAAGACAAACAGGCTAATAATGATAACCAGGGTGTTAACTACAATACCTATGCACTTGGCCGCGAAGGCTATATCAGCTTGAATCTGTTGACAGCCCTCAATGATTTACCGCAACAAAAAGCCATCGCCAAAGATTTATTGGGGCATCTGGAATTTTCAAACGGCAAACGTTATAGCGACTTTAATGCCAGCACGGATAAAGTAGCTGAGTATGGTCTTGCTGCCTTGATTGGCGGCGTCGCCGCCAAGAAACTGGGCTTGTTTGCATTGATTTTCGCTTTCCTGGCCAAGTTCGCCAAACTGGCTCTGGTTGCCGTGGTAGGCTTGGGCGCCTTGGTGGCTAAGTTGTTTGGTCACAAGAAAGCGTAGTTCTATATGAAGTACAGGTAAGGATAAATAAAAATGTTGAAGTTGCTGTTCCTGCTATTCTCTGGCGTCAAATTTGGCAAGTTGCTGACCTCGGGCGGCACCATGATTATTTCTGTAGTGTTTTACGCCTGGATATTTGGTTGGTGGTATGCCGTGGGATTTGTCTTGCTCATGTTTGTGCATGAAATGGGACATTACATCGCTGCCCGCCAACGCGGCTTGAATGTTGGCTTGCCAACCTTCATCCCATTTCTGGGGGCATGGATAGAATTAAAAGACATGCCCCACGATGCTGAAACTGAAGCTTACGTGGGTCTGGGCGGGCCCTTGGCGGGAACGGTCGCCTCGATTTTATGTTACTTCCTGGCGCGCAATTACAATAGTGATTTATTGATGGCGGTGTCGTATTCAGGCTTTTTTTTGAACCTGTTTAATATGATACCGCTTTCACCATTTGTCGGTGGGCGCATTACTGCTGTGCTGACGCCACGCATCTGGTTTGTGGGCGTACCCGTCTTGCTGGCCTTGTTTTATTACCGTCCCAGTCCCATGCTCATCATCATCGGTTTTCTGGCCTGGCCACAATTGTGGCGCGCCTGGAAATATGACCCGGAGGCAGAAGAGAACAAGGCTTATTACAATATGTCTACCCAGGTAAGATTTACCTATGCAGCCTATTACCTGATCTTGCTGGGCTTCCTGGCTGTCATGACCAATGATGTGCATGAGATGGTACAGGCTGCGCGCCAGGTCAAAGGCATTTGAGCAGGTTGAAATACGCAGGTTTAAAAGCTGGGCTTGTTCACCATCAAAAAGTACACGCCTATCATGGCGATGAACGCCGGATAGCCCAGCCATTCCCATATCTTTGCATAGCGCCAGTACAGATCAGGCAGGGTGCTGGTGTTGTTGGCGTCAGCAACTTCCAGCATGGCTTTCATGTGTATTTGCAACCACACCACTGGCAACCAGCAGGCACCGGCGAACAAGTACAAGACAAAAGACCACATGATCCAGGGTGTGCTCAAGGGCCAGCCTGCCATGTGCACCATGGCAAAACCAGTCAGGGGCTGGATGATTACTGCGGGCGTCGTAAAACACCAGTCAGCCAAAACCACCAGTCGCGCAACCACAATTTGCGCCTTGAATTGCTTGCTGCGGTTGGTAAAAAACATATAAAACGCCGAGCCAAAGCCGGTACCAACCAGTAAGACAGAGGACAGGATATGCAGGGTTTTAAGCAAGAGATAGGTGTTCATTTTGTGTCTCTTTGATGAGCAAATAAATAAGCAAGTAAAGCCAGTATTGGCAGATTTTTCAGGACAGGGCCAAATGGATGTAAATAATATTCAGGCAAATAGATCGCAATGATGCAGCTATAGCCAGCAATCAGGGCAATTTGCATCAACCATAAAATACGCTTGGGCCAGAACAGCGTCGCTAGTCCTATGGATAAATCCAGGACAGATGCTGCCATCAACATGAACATGGCAGGCGCACCACTAAGGCCGAGAGGCTGCAATAAGGCCAGGCTGCCAGAGACGGGGTAGAGACCAAATGATAACGCTGCCGTAACAAACCAGATCAGAGCCAACACATAGCGAAACAGTGGCAGGCTCCAGCCTGCAATCGCGCTGCTGGCGAGCATATGGGCTGGGACGTTTGCGAACCAGTTTTTGTACGATTTTGCTGGCCTGCTCAGATGCGCAGCAAAGGGGATGGCGTCAGCAACATTGTCTTGCTCCAGCATGCGCAAACTGTCTGGCGTCAGCACATTTTGCGGCAACAGCCTTGCCGCGCTGGCTGCCATGCGCATCAAAGGCATGGGGATAGAGAACATGCATTGCGCTGGCATGCCCATGGCTTTGCGATAGATTTCCAGCATGCGCCGGTAAGAAATGGCTTGCGGGCCTACTGTATTCAAAATCTTGCTATTGCGGTTTTCATCGGCTAGCCAGATAGCTATTGCTGCGCACAAGTCATCTACATGCACGGGTTGTACCTGCTGTTCACCACGACCTGGCAGACCAAGCACAGGTAGGCTGGCCATGCTGCGGAATAGCTGGCTACTGCCACCATCAATGCCAACGACCAAGGAAGGGCGCATGATCAGATAGCAGAGGCCGCTAGCTATCAGAGTCTTGTCAGCCGCGCGCTTGCTTTGCATATAGCCTGTCATGGCTTCCGGATGTTCTGTTTCGTTTGCAGCACCCAAAGCAGATATTTGAATGATGGATTTAACGCCGCAATTGGATGCCGCGTAAAACAAGGCAGCAGGTGCATCGCGATGGATGGCATCGAAACTTAGTTCTGTCGTTTCATTGAGTATGCCGACAGCATTGATGATGACATCAATTTTCCCTAAGCGACGCAGACGTTTTTCCCAGATGGCTGGCTCAATGTCCTGCGTATAATTGATCGCTATTTCTTGAGGATCAGTCAGGCGTTCGGGCAGTTTTGGTTTGCGCACTCCATGACAGACTTCATGTCCTGCATCCTGCAAAACCTGGCTGATGTGGCGACCCAGAAAACCTTGTGCGCCACAGATAAGAATTTTCATGATGAAACTTATTTAATTGAACATTTGCCTTGTTTGCAGGCGCGGCTACGTGTTTCCGCGCGTTTCGCGGCAATGCGAATGATCGCATCTGCAAATATTTCGGAAACCCAGTGACGATTTTTGGCGACATACTCATAACCCCAATTACAGATAGGTTTGAGTATCGGTAAATTGCTCGCCGCAGTCAGCCAGCCCAGTCCCACGGCGCGATAGGCAAGGTGGATGGTTTCTACGCCAGTGACGACCGTGCCATCGGGTTTGACACCATGGATGACGCGCATTGCTTCTTCCAGGTTGACGCCGTATTTACCAGCATCAAAACCAGGTGCCGAGGCATCGACGAAATTCAATTTATTCAATTGATCACGCTCCCGCAAATTGTCCATTTCCAGCTTGCAGACAGGGCACGAGGCATCATACAGAAGGGTGAGTGGATAGTCGTTCATTTTAATCTTCCTCAATTTAACTTTATTTCTGACATTTCTGTCAAAACAGAAATTTGCCTTCAAAAAAAATGCCTTAGCATTTTTTCTTGTGCGAATCAGATGAAGAGCTTATTGCAGCAAGCTTATTGCTTGTCATCCCCGCGCACAAATTTTTGTACTGCAGCCCCCATTTTCAAGAGCTTCATCAGGGTATTCGGTTCCAGTCGCAGCATTTCATCGGTCCAGGTGGTGACGGTCTTCATTAGTGCCAGGGTTTCTGCTATGCGCAACTGTGTGGCCTTGTCTTCCTGATCCAGATCAGGGCTATCCAGGCATTGCTGCAAAGTAGTGATGGTGGGATTGAACTCTCTTTCCTTGCGCTCACGCACTACTGTGCGAAACAATTCCCAGACATCAAGCGAAGTTTCATAATGTGCCCTGCGGTCACCCATGACATGCGCGAGTTTCACCAGCTTCCAGTTTTGCAGCTCTTTCAGCGAATTGGATACATTCGATCTGGCTACACCCAATGTGTCTGCAATTTCTTCTGCCTGCATGGGACAGCCAACGATATACAGCAGGGCATGAATTTGGCTCACGGTACGGTTAACACCCCATAAGGTGCCCATTTCGCCCCAGTGCAGGATAAATTTTTGTTTGACGGGTGTAAGTTCCATGAGCACAGTGTAGTTAATTCCTTTATTTCAGTCAAGACAGAAATAAAAGAATTATAAATTTCCTTAATAAAAGATAAAATCGCTGTGAATGAGACTTGAACAAGATATCAAAGAAGAGAGGCATTGATGGATGATTTGCACGCAGTATTAAATTTCTGGTTTGGGATGGATCCCGACGATGCCAAGACCGCGCAGTCCCAGTCCAGATTATGGTGGTCCAAGAGCGATGATCTGGATGCTGCCATCAGGGATGGTTTCGCCAATTTAACTGAACAAGCAATGCAAAAGGAATTGGCAGGCTGGGAAAATACAGCAGAAGGCAGGCTGGCACTGATCATCCTGTGCGACCAGTTCCCCAGGAATATGTATAGAAACACGCCCGAGTCCTTCGCTTATGATGCGCAGGCCAGGGCTTATTGTGAGGCGGGTCTGCTGGCACAGGCTGACCGCCAGTTACGCCCTATCCAAAGAGTTTTCTTTTACCTGCCGCTGGAACATTCAGAGTCGGTGGCAGACCAGGACAGGGCAGTGGCCTTGTTTGATGCCTTGCGCCAGGAAGTGCCTGAAGCACAGCGCGAGACTTTTGAAGGCTTTTATCAATTCGCCATCAAGCATCGCGTAGTCATCCAGCGCTTTGGCCGCTTCCCGCACAGGAATGCAATTTTGGGAAGAGCATCGACATCAGAAGAAGTGAAATTTTTATCTGAACCTGGATCGTCTTTTTAAAAGATGGCAGCAGGCTACTACGGAGTACTCGACCATGATTCAACAGCTTGCAACACCAGGTGTCTATGTTACTGAAGTGGATGGTTTTTCCAGTGCTGTGGTGGCGGTGCCTACAGGCATCCCTGTCTTTGTTGGATATACAGCCGAGGCCAGCGGTGAGGGTAAGCCCATACCCATTTCATCGCTGAGTGAATACATCAGCATTTTCGGCGCTGCACCGAAAATAGAGTATGACTATGTGAGTAATACCCAGGCGATGCCACCATATCGAGCCAATAAAGCTGCGCCAGCTTTCGGTTTATATTTTGGTTTGCAATTGTTCTTCAATAATGGCGGCGGGGTATGCTACATACTTTCTCTTGGTACTTATGATGAAGTGATTGCTGTGGGTACTTTTGGCAAGGACGCTTATACCAGTGCGCTGGCTGTTGCTGCTGCATGTACAGAAGCTGATTTGCTGGTCATGCCCGATGCTGTGCAACTTAGCCTGGATGACTGGGCCAGCGTATCGCAAATGGCTTTGCAAAGCTGTGAACAAGCGCAGCATCTCATGTGCGTACTTGATGTACTCAATGGCTATTTACCCGCAGATGGCAGTGCGCAAGACCCTGTCACTGGCGGCACAAGCAACGGTGGCTTCTACAGGATTGCCGGGCTGGGTGATGAGTTCAATAAATATGGCGTCAGTTATTATCCATGGCTGAATACGAATATAGTCAGTATCAGTGACATCGATTACAGCTGGGTTTCAGCTGGTACCTTGCCTTTGCTGGTAGCAGATTTGAATACGGAAGCAGCCACTTTATTTCCTGCCGACGCTGCTGGTAACGCGATAACGCTACAGGCTTACTTAAGCATCGTCGCCTTGTTGCCGCAAACGGGTGACGCAGTGGCAGTGCGTCAGCGTCATCAAAGCCTGATGGCGGTATCGCCGTTGTACCAATCCTGCATGAACAATATCGTTGGCAGCGTTAATCTTTTGCCACCCGCTGCTGCCATGGCTGGTGTATATGCACGTACTGATCATACTTTTGGTGTGTTTCAGTCGCCCGCCAATACGACTATCATCAATGCCATTTCTCCTGCGGTGGCTGTCAGTGACGAGGAGCAGGCAGATTTAAATATGCCCTTGAATGGAATGGCTGTGAATGCCATACGCACTTTTCCCAACTACGGTTTGCTGGTCTGGGGAGCGCGCACCCTGGCAGGGAATAGCAATGACTGGCGTTACATCAATGTCAGGCGCACCATGATCATGATGGAACAATCCATTAAAGCTGCTTTGCAATCATACGTGTTCCAAGCCAACGATAGCCTGGCCTGGACTAGCGTGAATGCCTCAATCAGCAGTTTTTTGAATGCACTATGGAAGGAGGGTGCTCTGGCTGGCAGCAAGCCAGATGAGGCGTATAGTGTCAGAGTTGGGTTGGGTACTACCATGACCGGGAGAGACATAATGGATGGCGTGATGAATGTCGCGGTTTCAGTCGCGCTGACGCATCCGGCAGAATTTATCGTACTGACCTTTCAACAGCAGATGCAAACCAGCTAACTGAGAGAGTGCCTGGCACCATGCCGGGCACTCATTAAGACCTCATAAGCTAGTCATAACCAAATGTGGCTGTACTTTTGTTCAGATTGCGCGGAGCAGGTGGCGCTTTAGGTACGAAGCTGAACTGGAATTTGACATTGCTTGGGCCGTCATTTGCCACTTGCACAGTTTGTGCAAGCGGTTCGCCAAACATATTCGGTGCCCAGGCTTTGACTTCATACTTGCCGGCGGGCAGATTATTCAGGGCCACACTGCCTGACGCATCGGTCTTGGAAAAATACGGCGTATCAACTACAAAGATAAAACCACGCATCCAGTCGTGGAAGTGGCAGACCAAGGCGACTTCACCCACTTTGTCAAACAGGACAGGTGCTGGTTCTTCTTTTTTGCTATTCACGCGCAGCTCGAAGGTCTTTGCTGGAGAAAATGATTTCAGGTGATGCTCGTGATTATCCTTGTTGGGAAAACGCACCTGCGTCCCACTGCGTATGACAGTCAGGAAAGGGCTAAAGGCATAATTCTCTTGTGACACAATGCTGGTTTCACCAGGTTTTTTTGCAGGTGAAGGCGTATCCAATGGTGTTGCGAACATAACGGCATTGCTCATGGCTTGCCCGTTCTTGTCGGTCAAATGCCCCACCAGCAAGCCAGCCTGGGCAGTTAGTGAATAACTGAGCAATCCCAAAACAGATAATGGCAGGCGGAATTTGCTGGGCGGCAGTTTTGCTTGGATTTGCATCAATTTCTCCTGATTTTCTTATAAAAACAAATGAGCGCAGGGCTATTATGCTTGAACTTTATTCGGCAAAGGAGTTTGTATCTTCTCAAGATGCTCACTTACAACAAGCCTGTCAGCAAGGGTATTGCAGCCCAGACGCACAAATTGCGCTAGACTTGCAGGATATCTATGGAGAATTGCATGAGTATTACAGTTGACGACATTAAAGCGGCATTGGCAAAAGTAACAGACCCAAACACAAATAAAGACCTGATAACGACTAAATCAGTAAAAAATATCAAGATAGAAGGCGTAGATGTGAGCCTTGACGTCGAGCTGGGTTACCCGGCGAAAAGCCAGTTTGAAATGATACGCGCTGCCGTTGTGGCAGCCATTTCAGCCTTGCCAGGCGCAGGCAAGGTCACAGTTAATGTGAGTTCGAAAATCATTGCCCATGCCGTGCAGCCTGGTATCAAGCTCATGCCTAATGTGAAGAATATAATTGCCGTGGCCTCTGGCAAGGGCGGGGTTGGTAAATCGACTACCGCTGCCAATCTGGCCCTGGCCCTGGCGGCTGAAGGTGCTGCCGTCGGTATCCTGGATGCCGACATCTATGGCCCTTCGCAACCAATGATCATGGGTATCTCTGGCCGCCCTGAGACGGTGGACGGCAAAACCATGGAGCCAATGGAAAACCATGGCCTGCAAGTATCTTCCATTGGTTTCATGATAGACCCTGACGAACCCATGGTCTGGCGTGGCCCCCTCGTGACCCAGGCCATGCAGCAATTGCTGGGGCAAACCAACTGGCGTGATCTGGATTACCTCATCGTCGATATGCCTCCCGGTACGGGTGACGTGCAATTGACACTGTCGCAAAAAGTGCCTGTCACTGGTGCTGTCATCGTAACGACACCGCAAGATATCGCCTTGCTGGATGCGCGCAAGGGTCTCAAAATGTTTGAAAAAGTTGGGATTCCTATCCTGGGCATCGTCGAAAACATGAGCATACATATCTGCTCCAACTGTGGTCACGCGGAACATATTTTCGGTGAAGGTGGCGGGCAGAAGATGTGTGCCGATTTTGGCGTTGATTTCCTTGGTGGCTTGCCTTTGACAATGGCGATACGCCAGCAAGCTGATTCTGGTACGCCGACAGTAGTTGCTGAGCCTGACGGGAAAATTGCTGGCTTGTATAAAGACATCGCCCGTAAGGTCGCAATCAAGGTCGCTGAAAAAGCCAAGGATATGACCAGCAAGTTTCCGACCATCACCATACAAAATACCTGAGGTGCAAGCGAGTATGGATAAGCAGACTGATTATGCTTACATGCAGCAGGCGCTGGAGCTGGCCAGGCGTGCCACCATAGAAACTTCACCTAACCCCAAGGTGGGTTGCGTGATAGTGCGTGAGGGTCAGGTGCTGGGGCAGGGCTGGACGCAGCCGGTAGGGCAGGCGCATGCAGAGGTGCAAGCCTTGCGCGATGCTGCCGCAAAAGGTCATGACGTGCATGGCGCAACTGCCTATGTCACGCTGGAACCGTGCAGCCATTTTGGCCGCACGCCACCTTGTGCAAATGGTCTGCGTGATGCTGGTATTGCGCGCGTAGTTGCGGCCATGCAGGATGCCAATCCACAAGTGGCAGGGCGCGGTTTAAGTATCTTGCAGGAAGCAGGCATCGAAGTTGAATGTGGTACCTTTCCTGACTTGGCTTTGCAGGCGCGGGAATTGAATATAGGTTTTTTTCAGCGCATGGAAACTGGTATGCCCTGGGTCAGAATGAAAGTCGCTGGTAGTCTTGACGGCATCACAGCACTGTCAAATGGGCAGAGCAAGTGGATTACCGGGCCAGCAGCAAGGCAGGATGGGCATCATTGGCGCGCGCGTGCAGATGCAATTTTGACTGGCATAGGCACGGTGCTGTCAGATGATCCCATGCTGAATGTGCGAGGCGTCAACACGCCGCGTCAGCCAAAAAAAATCATCGTAGATTCGCAGTTGCGAATCTCTGCACAAGCCAAGGTTTTGCAAGGTGGTGCGCTGATTGTATGTGCTGTAGCTGATGCAGAAAAGCAGCTTGAGTTGGAGCATGCAGGCGCAGAAGTGATCTGCTTGTCCGATGAAAATCAGCAGGTGGATTTGCCAGCCTTGATGCAGGAATTGGGGCGAAGGCAAATTAACGAATTGCACGTCGAGGCCGGGGCAACATTAAACGGCGCATTGATCAGACAAAATTGCATTAACGAGCTCTTGCTGTATTTGGCACCCAAGCTCTTGGGTAGTGGGGCTGGTTTATTTAATTTGCCTGAATTGAACCATGTGGATGAGGCGAGGGCTTTGCAATTTCATGAGGTCAGCCGGGTAGGTGATGATTTGCGCATACTGGCTCGTTTCAAATAATTCATGTAAATGTGAAGCATAAAAGAAAAAAGGATCGTTGAATATTCAACGATCCTTTTTAACTTGGTCGGAGTACAAGGATTCGAACCTTGGACCCCCTGCTCCCAAAGCAGGTGCGCTACCGGGCTGCGCTACACTCCGAAAAACTGGTCTGTCATTTATTATTTAAGTTGATGCAGTCTTAAAAAACAAGATCTGAATCTTCCGAAATAAAAGGGACCGTCTCTGACGATCCCTGGAATCTGGTCGGAGTACAAGGATTCGAACCTTGGACCCCCTGCTCCCAAAGCAGGTGCGCTACCGGGCTGCGCTACACTCCGAAGACCGCAATATTACTGCTTTAGGGCCTTGCTGTCAACCCGTTTGCCTGCGTAGCCCACTATGCCAGCTACTTACAATGATTTTCTACTCTCGAAATATCGCTCTCGGCCAGTGAGTGGATCATCAAAGCGGATGGACTTTGCCAATAATTGCAATGGTGCAGAAAAGTCATCGGCCTTGCAGGGCAGGGCGACCGGATAAAAGGCATCATTCACAATAGGTGCACCCAGGCTGCTCATGTGAAGTCGCAATTGATGTTTTCTACCAGTCACAGGCTGTAGTTGATAGAGGCTATTTTCTCCACGTCTTTCCTTGACATCTATCAAGGTCTCGGAATTGGCGATACCGTTTACCTCACGCATGACAAAGAACTTTTCTGCTTCTTCCATGCGGCTGCAATGGCGCAGGGGGAAAGACAGTTCAGACAGGTGCTTTGCGACTGCGTGATAAGTCTTTGCCATGCTTTTACGCTGGAACAGGGACTGATACTGGCCGCGAGTAGATGGGTTGTGTGAAAACAGCATGACGCCAGCGGTTTCCCTATCCAGCCTGTGTATGGGCGTCAGATCCATCAAGCCAGTATTTTTCTTCAGCCTGACCAGTAGAGTCTCCTGTAAAAAACGACCGGATGGAATGACGGGCAAGAAGTGCGGTTTATCTACCACCAACAAATGTTCATCCTGGAACAGGATTTCTTCCTGAAACGGGATAGACGTTTCATTCTCGATTTCACGGTAGTAGTAAATACACATGCCGCGTTTGACTGTGCTGTCAGCAATAAGGACATTGCCGTGTTGATCAACGACTTCTTGTTTGTCCAGTCGTGCTCGCCAGGTGTGGGCAGCCACATCAGGGAAATGATCTTGCAAAAAACGGAAGACATTGTCCCAATGACCTTCTGGTATCCAGATATAGCTGGGGGCGATGCCATCGCGTACGGGTAACGGCAGAAATGGAGGAGACTGGACTTGCATGCTTGATCGTTTATCGGGTGGTCTATTTGCTCCGCCATACTATCACGCAGGCATCAGTCAGGAGTTTGGCGGACTGCCCGGCATCATGAAACTATCCGCCCGGGATGTTAAAACGGTAAAATGCTGGTTTTAACCATTATCGCGTTCTAGTATGTCAGCTATATCGACAGCAGGGCGCAGGCTAGTGATCTCATGACTGTACGTACCCGTTTTGCTCCCAGCCCTACCGGCTATCTCCATGTTGGTGGTGCCCGCACTGCCTTGTTCAGCTGGGCATTCGCCCGTCATTTTGGTGGCACGTTCGTGCTGCGTATTGAAGATACCGATCTTGAACGCTCTACGCCAGAAGCCGTGCAAGCCATTCTCGATGGTATGAACTGGCTGGGCCTGCACCATGACGAAGGCCCTTTCTATCAAATGAAACGCATGGAGCGTTATAGCGAAGTGCTGGCCGACATGCTGGCAAAAGGCACTGCCTATCACTGCTATTCTTCACCGGATGAAGTTGAAGCCATGCGTGAACGTCAGCGTGCCGCAGGTGAAAAACCGCGCTATGATGGCACCTGGCGTCCTGAAGCTGGCAAGACTTTGCCAGCGATTCCGGCTGACCGCAAACCAGTAATACGTTTCAAAAACCCTCTGGAAGGTGAAGTCAGCTGGCTGGATGTCGTCAAGGGGCAAATCACTATCGGCAACCGTGAGCTCGATGATCTGGTTATTGCCCGTCCTGATGGCACGCCGACCTATAACTTCTGCGTCGCAGTCGATGACTGGGATATGCAAATCACGCACGTTATCCGTGGTGACGATCATGTCAATAACACACCGCGCCAGATCAATATCCTGAATGCACTTGGTGCGACTCTGCCGCATTATGGTCATTTGCCTATGATATTGGGCCCTGATGGCCAAAAACTGTCCAAGCGCCATGGTGCCGTCAGTGTGATGGAGTATCCAAAACAGGGCTATCTGCCTGAAGCCATGCTCAACTATCTGGCCCGCCTGGGCTGGAGCCATGGTGATGATGAGATATTCTCCATGGAGCAAATGTGCAGCTGGTTCGATTTAAGTCATTTGTCTGGTTCTGCTGCCCAGTTCAATCCTGAAAAGCTGGCGTGGATCAATAACCACTATATCAAGGCGGCAGACAATGTGCGCCTGGCTGGTTTGATCAAGCAGCAAATGCTGGACGACGGGGCGCAGTTTGATAATGCGCCCGCACTGGAAGCCGTGATCGCTCTGTTGAAAGAGCGCACCAATACCACGGTAGAACTGGGACAGGCGGCCATGCTGTTCTATCGCCAGCCAGCAGCAGACCCGGCGTTGATGACCCAGCATGTGACAGAGGCGATATTGCCAGCTTTGCGTCAATACGCTGAACTGTGCAAAACCGTGGAATGGAACAAGGCAGCCCTGTCTGCTGCCATGAAACAGACCCTGGCAGACTTCTCACTGAAGATGCCGCAACTGGCCATGCCTTTGCGCTTGCTGCTGACAGGTCAATTGCAGACACCATCTATCGATGCTGTCATCGAGCTGTTTGGCCGTGAAGTTGTTACGCAACGCCTGAGCGTGATTGCAGGCTAGAAAGTCTGGGGGCTTTACATCTGACGATGTATCCCCTATAATCTTGTTTCTGTTCTGCAGCGTCGGGGGTATAGCTCAGCTGGGAGAGCGCTTGCATGGCATGCAAGAGGTCAGCGGTTCGATCCCGCTTACCTCCACCAAAAAATGTGGCAGAGCAGAAAACATACTTGTTGTCCCCATCGTCTAGAGGCCTAGGACATCACCCTTTCACGGTGAGTACAGGGGTTCGAATCCCCTTGGGGACGCCAATAAACTTAATGCTTATTGTGGACAACAAGTTGTTGTAGTTTAGGTCAGTAACACGGACAGAATATGTCCCCATCGTCTAGAGGCCTAGGACATCACCCTTTCACGGTGAGTACAGGGGTTCGAATCCCCTTGGGGACGCCAGTAAGCTCTCGTTAAGAGAAACAAAAAAGCCTTGAGAAATCAAGGCTTTTTTGTTTTTGCGGTATGCTTTACTCTTCATCAGTTTTTTCGATTCTGTATTTCTTTCGGCAATTTCGACTATAAGCATCCAGCACGATGTGTCAACGGGAAGGAGGGCAGGGATGGATAAATTTAAAAATCCCGAGGTTGCAGATGTCTTCGATAACTATCCGCTTCGTATGAGGCAAAAGCTGATGTACCTGCGCCAATTGGTACTGGATACTGCATCAGAATGTAAGGTAGCTGACACACTGGAAGAAACACTGAAGTGGGGCGAACCGAGCTATCTCGCGAAGACTGGCAGCACCGTCAGAATGGATTGGAAGAGTTCTGCGCCTGAACAATACGCCATGTATTTTCATTGCCAGACCAGGCTGGTCGATACATTTAAAGAGCTTTACGGCGATAAGCTAAGGTTTGAAGGTAATCGCGCCATTATTTTTCATCTGGATGATGAGGTTCCCGTTGATGAGGTGAAGCACTGCATTCTTTTATCGCTGACTTATCACGACAGAAAACATTTACCCATGCTGGGTGTATAAACAATATGAGTTGTTTATGCTGATTTCTGTCGTGTTGCTTACTTTAGCTTTATTGTTGGGCTTACTTCTTGATGTAAATCTTGTCAAATTCCCCGCCATCATCAAAGTGCTTTTTCTGCGCTTGTTTCCAGCCACCAAATACATCATCGACCGTAAACAAATTCACGGGCTTGAAAGAAGCTGCGAATTTTTTTGCCGCGATTTCTGAGCGGGGGCGCAGATAGTGTTTGGCGATCAGGTCCTGGCCTGCTTCTGTGTACAAGAATTGCAGGTAGGCGGTTGAAATTTTGCGTGTGCCAAGTTTGTCTGCGACTTTATCGACGACGGCGACCGGGGACTCTGCCAGAATGGAAATTTTTGGATAGACTACTTCAAAGTTGTCACCAAGTTCCTGGCGTACGAGTTGCACTTCATTTTCAAATGTCACCAGTACATCGCCAATTTCACGCTGGGTGAAGGTGGTGGTGGCTCCACGTCCGCCACCGTCGAGTACCGGGACATTCTTGAACAAGTTTTCCACCAGTTGCCTGGCTTGTGCTTCTGTGCCGCCATTCTTGATGACCGAACCCCAGGCGGCCAGGTAGCTGTAGCGGCCATTTCCAGATGTTTTTGGATTGGGGATGATGACTTTCAAGCCGGGTTTACCCAAGTCTTCCCAGTTAGCGATATGTTTGGGATTGCCCTTGCGTGTCAGGAACACCATGGTGGAGTAAAACGGCGCTGAATTGTTTGGGAATTGCTTGGCCCAGTCTTGTGGCAGCAAGCCCTTGTCGGCCAGGATGTCAATATCATTGGCCTGGTTCATTGTGACGACCGACGCTTCCAGTCCATCAATGACAGAGCGCGCCTGTTTGCTGGAGCCGCCGTGTGACTGGTTGATGCTGATGCTTTCACCAGTTTTCTTTTTCCAGTCAGCGACAAAGGCAGGATTGATGTCCTTGAACAATTCCCGCGTCACGTCGTAGGATGCATTCAGGATGCCAGTGGCTGCCTGTGCGGGCTTGTAGGCAGCGATCAGACCGACACCTGCAATCAGCAAGGCGGCTGCGAAAGTATTACGGCGCTGGCGTTGGCGGGTTTTGATTAATTGTTTTACATATGCGATTTTGTTCATTTTTTGCTCTCCAGTTTCAGATTAGGCATCATGAGCAAAAATGCCTGCCTTGTGAACGATGATATTTATACTTGCTTAGACAGAAATGGCATAAGTCATCCACGCGCCAGGTACGGGAAGAAACAAATAAGCATACTCAAAATTAGTCTGATAACCGGGTATGTTGACTGCACAACATGGGCATGAATTTTGTTACACTGATTGCTTGATATATTTATCCCGGGTCCAAATCCATGAAGATAATTTCCCCCCTGTTGCTGGCTTTACTGGCTACTAGTACTCCAACATTGTCAGCTTATGCGGCTGACAGTAAAGCGGCCAGTGCTTCTGCCCAGACTACACAAGCTGGCATCGACTGGCGCAAAGACAATAATGTAGATGCGGCTTTTGCGCAGGCCAAGGCCAGCAACAAGCCTTTGTTCCTGTATTGGGGAGCGGTTTGGTGCCCGCCTTGTAATCAGGTGAAGGCAACGATTTTCAATCGTCAGGAATTCATCGATAAATCACGCCACTTTATTCCTGTCTATCTGGATGGCGACACGCCAGGCGCGCAAAAGTTTGCTTCGCAGTTCAAGGTGCGTGGTTATCCCACCATGATCCTGTTTAAACCAGATGGCACAGAAATCACTCGTCTGCCAGGTGAAGTGGATTCTGAGCGGTATCTGCAAGTCCTGACCCAGGCATTGAACACCACATTGTCCGTTCAGGACACGATGAAACTGGCGCTGGCAGGTAGTAAAAACCTCAAGGACGAAGATTGGAGTTTGCTGGCTGACTATTCATGGGATGATCCAGAGCAAAAACTTGTTCCGGTCAAGGAACTGGTTCCCACTTTGCTGAAGCTGTCTGAGGTCAGCTCCGCAGGTTTGCATGCAACACGCTTGTACTTGCGCGGCATATATGCTGCAGCCTCTGCCAAGCCAGGCCAGACCGTGCCAACGATAGACAAGGCACAGGCGACAGAGAAAGTATTGAAAGCCATTGCAGATCCAAAAACAGCACGGGACAACATGGACTTGCTGTCGAATGGTGCAAAAGAAATAACCGAATTTTTGACCACCAGCAAATCAGAACAGCGCATTAAACTGGTCAATGCCTGGAATGCAGCCCTGGTCAAACTGGCCGATGATGCCAGCATTTCCAAAACCGACAGGCTGGGCGCAATTATTGCACAAGTATCCCTGGCCAGCCTGGACAATGCCAAGCCTGAAGCAGCTCTGCAAAAAGAGGTGCAAAAGCGTGTTGGCTTGATAGAGAAAGCTACCAGCGATGCGTATGAGCGCCAGTCCGTCGTCAATGCCGCTGCCTATGCACTGGGTGGCGCTGGCTTGCTGGATGATTCCGATACTTTGCTCAAGGCCGAACTCAAGCGTTCACATTCGCCGTATTATTTCATGTCCACTCTCGGTTCAAATGCCAAAAAACGTGGTGACAAAGTGGCTGCCGCAAACTGGTATGAGCAGGCTTATAACGCATCCAAAGGGCCTGCCACCCGTTTGCAATGGGGTTCCAACTATGTCAGCAATCTGGTTGATCTGGCGCCGAATGATGATGCGCGAATAGAAAAAGCCGTGCAAAGTGTCTTCGGTGAAGCCGCCAAAGTGGACAATGCTTTCTATGAGCGTAATCGTGCCTACCTTGAAAAAATGGGTAAAAAGCTGACAGACTGGAACAAAGAGGGCAAGCATCAAGTCACCTACCAGAAAGCGCGCATACAACTCGATGGCATTTGCAACAAGTTGCCAGCGAACGATCCACAAAAGTCTGTTTGCCAGGGTGTCTTGAATAAGTCTTGAAAGAGATAACAGCAAGGATTTTGAGTTAAGATGAATCCTGCGGCAGTGGTGCCGCAGGATTTTTTATTGGATAAACAAGTTGCTTGAACCTGAGTGAGGATGGCCGTGGACTTTTTTCAATGGGATGAGGGTTTAAGCGTGGGCAACTCCTTGATAGACCGTGATCATCAGGAATTGATAGAGTTGGTCAATAGCCTGCACCAGGCGGCTAGCGATGGCAGGGAGGCAGCTCTTATTGGTCGTATTCTGGATAATTTGCTCAGCTATACACAAGAACATTTCCAGCGTGAAGAAATGCTCATGGAGTATATGAATTACCCTGACCAGCTAGCGCATAAAGCATTGCACAAAAAACTGATTGCTCAGGTCCTGGTTTTGCAAGAAGCTTTGAACAAAGGTGCGCATACTGTTGCCAGGGATACTGCTGAATTATTGCGTTTCTGGCTCACCCATCATATCCATCGCAATGACAGGCAACTTGCCGCAGCAGCCAAAGAGCGTGGGCTGGATCATTTGTGAACTGAGCCAGCACCAATTACCGTTTTTACTCTGGCCTGAACTGATGGGCAAAAGTAAATTCATCCGTCCTTGCCTTGTATTTCAAGCCTTTGCGCAATGCCCAGCTCGCATATTGGTGATGCAGGGGGATGATTGCATAGTCTTGCAGGGCGATTCCAGCAGCTTTTTTTGCAAAGGCTTCGCGTTTATCGGCTTCGGTCGACGCTAGGGATGATTCTACCGCTTCGTCCAGCGCACGATTACTGTATTTGCCCCAATTCCAGCTACCCCAGCCATTTTCCGCATTGACTGTGCCCAGCACTGTACGCAGGGCAAAATCACCCGCCAGCGAACCCCATCCCAGCAAGGCCATGCTGTAATCACCTTTCGCTGCTTTAGGAAAGTAGACAGCCAGTGGTTGAGTTTCTACTCTGGCCTGTATACCCACCTTGCTGAGGAACTGCGCCACGGTCTGTACTATTTGTTCATCATTGATATAGCGATTATTTGGTCCGTGCAGGGTGATGGCAAAGCCATTGGGATAACCGGCTTCAGCCAGCAATTTTTTTGCTCCTTCCGGGTCATATGCTTCCACCTTCAAACTATCGTCATAACCAAACACGCCAGGTGCGACGAGGTTGGATGCAGGTACTGCCAGGCCTTCCAAAATGCGGTCAGTCAATGCGGCGCGGTTGATGGCCTTGGCGATAGCCTTGCGCACACGAATGTCCTTCAGTGGATTGGTCGCCAGCGGTTTGCCTGCTTTGTCGGTAATATAAGGTGAGACCCTGGCCTGGTGATCAAGATGCCAGAACAGGGTGCGCCATGAAACCTTTTGTTCCAGCTTGAATTTGGCATTACTTTTTAGCTTGCTTAAATCTGCTGGAGGGATACTTTCTATGGCATCAACATCGCCAGAAAGCAAGGCCGCCATCCGTGGCGCGCCTGCAGTGATGATACGGAAGGAAACTTTATTCCAGGCTGATTTCTCGCCCCAGTAAGCATCGTTTTTCGTCAATTCAACGACATCACCACGCTTGAAAATGGCGAATTTATACGGGCCAGTGCCTATTGTGGACTTGCCGCTATTGAAATCATCGGTGCTCGCCTGTAATGCGGCCTTTTTTGAAACTATAAAGACAGAACTCATGTCCAGCGGCAGTGGACCATATGCACTCGCTGTCTTCAGGCGCACGGTATAGGGATCAATAATCTGTTTGGCAATGATTTGCTTGGTGTAGCTCGTATAGGGGCCGGGGCTGTTCTTTATCTGCGCAGGCCGGTCGAGAGAAAACACCACGTCGTCTGCCGTCATCTCGCTGCCATCATGAAATTTCACTCCCTGGCGCAATTTGAATTCCCAGGTAGTGGAATTGATCGCTTTCCAAGACAAAGCCAGGCCTGGTGCGATACGTCCGTCAGCATCCACGCTGACCAGCGCCTCAAACAAGTGTGATGCCATGGCGTTATTCGGGCCGCTGTTGAAATAATGCGGGTCCAAAGAATTGATGTCCGCTGCCAGACCAATTTTTAAATTCGCAGCAAAACTGAAACTGACCGTTGTCATTAACAATGCAGCGATGGAGGTGGCGAGTAGATTTTTCTTATTCATAAATTGCATTATTACCTTGTTTATTTGCAAGCACTGTTGAATAGCGCACAGATACAGAGCTTAACATTCACCGTCATTATGTGCTGATCACTTGTCTTGATTGCAAATAATCTTTGTTTATGAGCTTATGACGGGTTTGGACAATAAAAAAACCGCCATGCATTTCTGCTGGCGGTTTTCGAGGTTAATGCGAATTCAGGCCGTAGTATTGATCCTTGTTCCTGTTATCTGGCCACTGGTATTGACCACAGGCTTGGGTTGGTCAGGTGGCGGTTCAGGTGGCTTCGCTGCGTTTTGCTTCAACTGCGCTTGCTGCGTGGCTTGCGCATCTGTAACCCTTTTTGCATCAGCGATCGCATCAACCTTACCGGAATCGCGGTCTGGTGCCGCACCTATGGTTTCGCTATTTTGCTTTGCACGCGCTTCTGCAGCTTGCTGAAGTAGCTGCTGGGTTTGCGCTGAACTGGAAGAATTGATTGAAGTCACCATTATTGCACTCGCTTTTGCTCACATGGAGCGTAGATTGAAACCTATTCCAACATAGTATTCAAGCCTGAAATATACAAGTGATTTAAACACAAATTCATAATTCTTGCTTTAGGAAAACTTGATGACGGGCAAGTTAATGATTTACTTTCCGTTTGATTTTCGTCTTACTTTAGACATTTTTTTGTATATACAAATTCGATTATATGATTGGAAAAGCTCGGTTCCTTTCGATACAGTGCTCCCCATCGGTTATATATTTTGTTTGGGAAATCAGTGTTACGTATTGAGCAATTAGCTAAGTATTACAAGGTCAACGGCCAGGATGTTTTGGCCCTCCATAATATCAATCTGGAAATTAATAAAGGACAAATTTTTGGCATCATAGGCCGTTCTGGGGCAGGCAAGAGTACCTTGCTGCGCACATTGAATTTACTGGAGCGCCCCAGCCAGGGCAGGGTGTGGATAGAAGGCGAAGATATTACTGCTTTTGACGGGCCGCAGTTACACAATTTGCGCCAGCGCATAGGTATGGTGTTCCAGCATTTTAATCTACTGTATGCAAAAACCGTCTCTGAAAATATCGCCTTTCCCCTCACGCTGAGCGGGAAATATACAGCGCAGGAAATTCAGGTAAGAGTCATTGAATTGCTTGAACTGGTGGGTTTGCAAGATCAGGGTAATAAGTATCCTTCACAATTATCGGGTGGACAAAAGCAGAGAGTGGGGATTGCCCGTGCGCTGGCAAATTATCCGCATCTATTGTTGTGCGATGAGGCGACTTCGGCACTTGATCCTGAGACTACGCAAGCCATCTTGCGCCTGCTATTGGATATCAATCAAAAGCTGGGACTGACCATCGTTTTGATTACACACGAAATGCAGGTGATACGCACTATCTGCGACAAGGTAGCAGTTATTGATGCTGGTGAAATTGTTGAACTGGGTGATGTAGTCGATGTCTTCCTGCACCCTCAGCATGAGGTAACGCAGAGCCTGGTTGCTGAAAATCAGGCCCTGGATTTGTCAGCGCTGGAACGCAGTGACCAAGATCCAGGCCGTCATTTGCTGCGCCTGAGTTATGTCGGCACCAGCACGCATGAACCCATTATTACCCGCATTGCAGCGCAAACAAAAATTGATATCGCCATATTGCAAGGGGTGATAGGGCGCATTAAGAATACGCCGTATGGACAGTTGCTGGTTGAATTGCATAGCACGCAAGAGCAGTCTGAGACTGTGGAGAATTTACTCATCAATGCAGGTGTCAGGGTTGCAAGAATCAACGCAGCGGCAGGAGTACATTGATGGATTTCTCTCAAATTGACTGGGGTGATATCGCACTGGCGACACTCGATACTTTGACCATGACAGGTGCCGCACTGCTGTTCACGGTGTTGCTGGGTTTGCCTCTGGGCGTGTTGCTATTTTTGACAGGTAAAAAACAATTGCTGGAGCAGGGTTTTCTCTACGGGGTGTTATCTGTTGTGGTGAATATTTTGCGCTCCATCCCTTTCATTATTCTGCTGATTGTACTGATCCCTTTCACGCTGTTTTTGATGGGGACATCGCTGGGTGTGCCAGGCACGATACCGCCGCTGGTGATAGGCACGACACCATTCTTTGCGCGGCTGGTGGAAAACGTTTTGCGTGAAGTGGATAAAGGAATTATCGAAGCCTGCCAGGCCATGGGTGCCAAGACCTGGCAAATTATTTGGCATGCCTTATTGCCTGAAGCTTTGCCTGGTTTGCTGGCTGCTGCTACGGTGACCACGATAGCTCTGGTGTCATATGCGGCCATGTCGGGAGTGATAGGTGGAGGTGGGCTGGGTGATCTGGCCCTGCGCTATGGTTACCAGCGTTTCCAGACTGAGGTCATGGTGGTCACGGTATTTATTTTGATTGTACTGGTGCAGTTGCTGCAATTTGCAGGTGACAAGCTGGTTTTGAAATTCACACGTAAGTAAGTTTACATTATTTAAATTGGAGTCTATATGTCTTTGAACTTGAAACGTCGTTTCTCTCTTATCCTGGCAGGCAGTCTGGCAGCAACTGCCGTGTTTGCACCAACAACAGTATTTGCGCTGGAAACTTTACACATTGCTGCCAGCCCTGTGCCACATGCAGAGATACTGGAATTTATCAAGCCAAAACTGGCTAAAGAAGGTGTGGATTTGAAAGTGAAAGTATTCACCGACTACATACAGCCAGCAGTACAAGTCAATGAAAAACACCTGGACGGCAATTTCTTTTTGCATCAGCCTTACCTGAACGAATTCAAGAAAAACCACAAGAACGATATCGAAGTGCCTATCGCCAAGGTGCACGTAGAGCCTTTCGCTGCCTATTCAAGCAAGTATAAAAAACTGGCTGATTTACCTGATGGTGCTACGGTTGCTATTCCGAATGACCCATCCAATTCGGGCCGTGCCTTGCTGTTGCTGGCCAAACAAGGTTTGTTGAAATTGAAGGACCCAAAAAATATCTCGGCGACGCAGAAAGATATTATTGAAAACCCTAAGAAACTGAAATTCAAAGAGCTGGAAGCTGCGACTCTGCCACGTGTATTGAATCAAGTAGATTTGGCTTTGATCAATACCAATTATGCGATTGAAGCGAAACTCAATCCAGTCAAAGATTCTTTGTTTATCGAAGATGCAAATTCCCCATATGCGAATTTGTTGGTAGCGCGCGAAGACAATAAAAACAGTCCGGCATTCAAAAAACTGGTTGCAGCATTGAATTCACCAGAAGTCAAAAAATTCATCGAAGAGAAATACAAGGGTGCGGTCGTACCCGCTTTTTAAGAGTTTGCTGATTAAAAAAACAGCCCTGCAACATTCTTTTGCAGGGCTGTTTCGTTCTTAAACCAGTTTTTGCTAGCTGCTCTCAGTTCATTGATGCTGGTTCTGTTGCTGCCTGCTTAAGTGATGGCTTGGACGCAAAGCTTTTCAGATAATCAAGATTGTCTCGGAAATCAGCATCTTTCATCGCATTGCCTTTTGGTGTGCTGTATTCGAGTAAGAGATTGTTGTCGTTGGATAGCAGTATTTCCTGGGATGAAATCATGGACCGGACTTGCTCAGGGTTTAGTATCAGCGCTTCGGGTATGCTTTTTACTCCATTTGGATATAGATCAAGGTATGCTTTCATGTTCGTATTCATGTTCATGGAGAGCAGACGTTCTTCCTTTTGGCTGTTTGGAAATGCACTTGGACTATTACTGACTATCATGACTCCTTGCGTACCTACTGCATACACCCATACATAGCGGAACGTTTGGGAGGCACTGGCGATCATGACTCCTAAATCTCGTTTTGACATATGCTTTAGTTGAAACCATTGTTTTAAAACTCCCTCTGGGGCAAGTTTGTTTGCGGCTAAGGCATAAAATTCCTGGTTGTAAAGTGAGGCTGCGCCGGCAAACCAGATGGATGAGAGTTGTATTGCGATCAAGTCGTACTTGTCTTGAGTTAAGGACAAATAATTTCTGCCATCTGTGTAAAAAAAAGATACTCCAGCTTGTGACGCAACATGCTGATTAACATCTGCAAAGTGGCGATTGGAAATACTCACCAGGTCACGGCTCAGGTCGACGATTTTCAAGGATTTGAAGCCGGATTCATGTATCGCCATCGCCGTAACACCCGTGCCATATCCTATTACCAGGGCTTTATCGTAATTGTTCAGGTGTAGCATGGGTATGAGTCCATAGCCTGTTTGCGCAGCCATTTCGGTGCCACTTTTCATGGCATTATTACCCTGGAACTTGCCGTTGGTAGTCAAGGTTTTAAACTCGATACCTTCGATGTCTTGTGCCATGACGGCGGTCAAACCACCGTCAGCACTCTCTGCATGGTCTATCATTTTCCAGCCCGCATAATACGTAGGTCTGAAGTAAGTATTGATGCCTGTGGCGATGACATTCAAATCCAGTTGTTTAGGGCAGGCAATTAATAGCACTGTAGCGGCAATGGCGCTGCCATACTGCTGAAATACCGGGGCAGGTTTATCGCGCGTATTCCAGGTAGAAACCAGCAGCAGTACAAAAGCGACAATGCCGCAGAGCAAACTGGTATGAAATCCACCTATGGCAGGCAATAGCACAAATCCCGCCAGCAGTACTCCGCCAATGTTGCCCACGGTGTTGATGGCTGATGGAAAGCCTATACTATCATGCTGCCCTCTGGATGCAAGATTCATGCTGACAGGATAAAGAGCACCAATGGCGAACGCCGGTGGCAGGGTAATGATGATGGCAGGAATGGCTCGCAAGAGTTCGCGTAACCAGAATGAGTGTGGAACTGTAATTTGTGCCAGTGCAAAAAAATACAGGGAAGAAAACTGCCACATGAATGTAGAGCACAAGATGGTGCAGGTCAGCAAGAATAAAGCTTCATTCAAATGTTCATTGTTTGAACGCCTCGATGCCTTGCCTGCGTATCTTCCACCTAGCGCCAAGCCAGCAAGGAAGCAGGTCAGCATAAGGGAAAATGCATAGGTACTATTGCCTATGGCCACCGCCAGCAAGTGGATGGTCGAGACTTCCATCATCATTGTGAGTGCACCGACGACAAGCAAGACAAGCAGGCCAAAGCGATGTGATCCTTGTACATGTGGATCTGCTTGCTCATGTACTTTTACCGGCAGGGCATTTGAAGATCTTGCTTCACTGACCAACAAGAACGCGAGTACGGCGACCAGGATATCTATTGCCGAGGAAAGCCAAAGCGTGCCATTCATGCCCAGAGCGGGAATAATCAGATAGCCAGATAATAAGGCACCAGATGCGGCACCAAAAGTATTGGCGGAATAAAACCAGGAGATAGAGGCGATACAGGATTTGCTATCTGCTACGGCTCGCACCAGTAAGGGAAAGGTCAGACCCATCAAGATGGTCGGAAAAAGTAAGACCAGTGCGCCCAGCAAAACCTGATAAATGACGAGAGAACTGGAATCAGGCCTGTATCCGACTGCAATCATCAGATAGATATCATGCGCTAATGAAAATATGTAGGGCGTACACAAACAGTATAAAGCGATGGCCAATTCTGCCATGGCATACATCCGTACCGGAAAACGCGTGCGTTTCGCCAGACCAGCACCTATGGCTGCACCGATTGCCATGCCTGCCATGTAAATTGCCAGCACGGTATAAGTAGCGCTGGACTGGCTGCCAAATACCAATGCAAGTTTTTTCGCGAAATAAATCTGGTAAGCAAGCGCAGCAAAACCAGAGGCAAAGAAAATTCCGAACAGCGTGTTTATTTTTTTCACGAGTATTTTGTTAGTGAGCGTCATCCAGGCGCTTGTTGATGGGGTCTATTACGTGCTTTTCATATCATGAGAGTGATATGTTTAAGCAAATAATAGTAAGAAACAATTAAATGGTAATGGGCGCAACAAGTATTGTCAAATGAATAAATGATGACTAACTGCCTATCTAACCTTTGATTGTTGTTGGAGTCTGTGAGGGATCACAGATTTGACCGGCAAATTCTTTTTCATTACAGTAAATCTGGTGAGGATGCTGGAATGGCAATGTAATGATTTTGGGCGAAAAAAAACGCCGCTGTATTCAGCGGCGTCTTTTACATAGCAATTAAGTCTTAGTTACGTACGACTTTTTTGTATTCATTAGTGCGTGTATCGATTTCGATCATGTCGTCCTGGCTGACGAACAGTGGCACTTGAACGATATGGCAATTTTCTTCGATTGCGTTTTCGATCTTTGCTTCTTTCAGGACGTTACCGGAAGTATTGCCTTTGACTGCTGGCTCAGAGTAAATGATCTGGCGAACAATGGTCGTTGGCAATTCAACAGAGATCGCTTTGCCGTCATAGAATACGGCTTCGCATTCCATGCCATCTTTCAGGTAATTCAGGGAATCACCCATGTTTTCTGCTTCGATTTCATACTGGTTGTATTCTTGGTCCATGAATACGAACAGTGGGTCAGCGAAGTAAGAATAAGTAACTGGTTTTTTGTCCAATACTACTACGTCAACCTTGTCGTCGCCACGGAAGACGTTTTCTTGTGGGCTGTTAGTCAACAGGTTCTTCATTTTCCACTTGTAAGTGAAACCTGTACGGCTGGAACCATTGACATCAGAGCGCAATACGATCATTGGTTTGCTGTCGACCATAATGATGTTGCCAACACGAATTTCTTTTGCAAATTTCATAGCGAGTATACGTAAAAAGTAGGTTGCGTAAAAATCATCTGTTGCCTACTGGCAAAAAATCACCGCAAGCCCACGTTTGATTGAGATTTAAAACAGGTTAAAAATTAACCCAGCATTATACTGCATCTTTTTGGCTTGCCACCTTAACTGCGTTGACGAACTTCAATAAATTGCTCGTCATATCCCCATTTTCTTGCATTTTTTTCTGCCAGATGCCAGAAAGCCGTGCAATTTCAGGCAAATCCACTTGAAAGTCTTGCCATATTTCTGTCCAGTCCAAGGGGGAATGGCTTACTGCATTCCACGCGTGTGACAAGGCAGCCAGGCTGGCAGTTGCAGATGTAGCAGTTTTTAAAAATGCATTCAACTTCTTATGATGCAGATTTTTATCCTGGGGATAGATATGCCAGATGAAGGGTCTGTTGGCCCACTGGGCACGGACGAATGAGTCTTCACCACGGACAAAGTTGATATCGCAAGCCCACAGCAATTTATCGTAATCGGTTTGCGGTATGAATGGCAAGACGCGGACTGTTAATCCACCATGGATTACGCTGGCACCTGCTTTGGCGGCTTGTCCCAAATATGTTTCTACGGTTTCAGCGGCGACACCTTCAGGCACCAGGCAGGTGACAGGTGTATCTGCGCTTTGCCATGCTTCGAGTAAATCTGCTACCGGCGCATGCGGGTAGCAAAACAGCGATACTTTTGTGTTACTGATCTCAGCTTCAGTCAGCCCCAATTGCTGCAGAAATGCTGTCATGGCCTCTGGATCTGATTGAAATGCTGTACGTTCACTATCCAGGCGGGCTTCGCGCAGCAGACCGCCAGTTTTGCTATTGAAACCAGGGAAGAAGAAATGTTTGGTCAATGGTAAAGACGGATGAGGCGAGGGCAGGGTATGGCAGCCTTCCACCCACTCTTCGGCTGTCAGGCCTTCAAGATTGAGCCAGACTGGCCGTGGCTCGCACGTAGCCATGGCTTGAATATAGCCGGGTGGTATGTCGCAGGCAAAAAACTCGATGACGATGTCGGCAATATCGGCAACCGTGAATGAGCCTTGTTGATCGCGCCAATGCCTGACGGTGACACCAGCGATTTCCTGTGTTTTGGAATCTGTAGTCACTTGCGGGCAGATGCGCTGGAAGCTGCGCAAATCATCTACCCATAGCGTGACGGCGATACCATGTTCTTGCTGCAGTTGCCTGGCCATGCGCCAGCAAATGCCTATATCGCCAAAGTTATCGACGACCTTGCAAAACAGGGCCAAAGATTTTGCTTGGGAGTTTGTATTTATTTCTGTTAAATGCATTGCCATGGTTCTTAAAAGCGGTTTTTCCATTCACGCAAGGCGGCGAAGTGGATGACATCATTTTGTGAGGCAGGGATTTTGCCGCTTTCCAAAAGACGATTGATGATGCTGGTTTCGCGGCTGCGCAAGAAGGGATTGGTTTGTTTTTCCAGTCCTATCTGGGTGGGCACAGTAGGTATACCTTGTTCACGTCTGGCCTGTTCGCGTTTGATCCGCTCAAGCAAATCCTGGTTGCCTGGTTCCACTTCTTTGGCAAAGCGTAAATTGGAGAGCGTATATTCGTGGGCGCAATAGACTGCCGTGTCATCTGGCAGGGCAGCCAGTTGGTCCAGAGAATGCAGCATCTGTGCAGGTGTGCCTTCAAACAGGCGGCCGCAACCTCCGGCAAACAGTGTGTCACCACAAAACAGCCAATGTTGTTCAGGTGCGAAATAGGCAATATGGCCTAGCGTATGGCCAGGTACATCCAGCACTTTCAATTCCAGATTGATGCCAGGGACGGTCACTACATCACTTTGTCGCAGTTTTTGGGTGACTACAGCGATCTTGTCTATAGTTGGGCCAAATACCGGGACAGCCGCATGTTCCAGCAGGCGCGGCACACCGCCAATATGATCTGCATGGTGATGAGTGAGTAAAATAGCGGACAATGTCAGTTGATGTTGTGCCAGAGCTTGTAAAATTGGCATGGCGTCGCCAGGATCAACCACGGCAGCATGTTGGCCATCATGGATAATCCATAGATAATTGTCGTCAAAGGCGGGGACAGTCAATATACTCAGGGAATTCTTCATATCAGGCATGGATGCTTTGGAAAAAAACATTATAGACCTTGGATCATGGTTAGAG
>Ga0187843_10000017_pt1 | contig 144474 bp, 133 predicted proteins | sample SpaLakP09_SKY_43_FD_134516 | JGI IMG/M metagenome (GOLD analysis project Ga0187843, IMG submission 134516) | Oligotrophic lake water microbial communities from Sparkling Lake, Wisconsin, USA - SP09_SKY_43 | ecosystem: Environmental > Aquatic > Freshwater > Lake | place: USA: Sparkling Lake...
ATGGGCCAGAAACCTCGCCTGGCGTTGTTGTGCGTCGCTCACTTGGCTCGCCAAGCAGCGCTCCGCACGCCTAGCCAGACAAGGTTTCTCACCCATTCGCTTGACTAAAAGATATGTCAACACCCCCTATCTGCTACCTGTTTTCTCATTATGGATGACTCCAGAAGCGCTGGAATAGCCTACAATGCGATTTAAAACTATTTGACGTTAACGTCAACTGCATCAAGTGCAGATTGTAATCAGAAAACTGTTTCTGTGTTTTATCACCAGATTGACCATGGCCACCTATACCATTACCGAACTTGCCCGCGAATTTGATATTACCCCAAGGGCAATACGATTCTATGAAGACCAGGGTTTGCTGAGCCCTACGCGTGAAGGTCCCGGCGGCCGCAACCGTGTCTACACGACGCGGGAACGCACTCACCTGAAGCTGACCCTGCGCGGCAAACGCCTGGGCCTGAGTCTGTCAGATATCAAAAGCCTGGTCGATATGTACCGTTCTCCCAAGGATACAGAAGTACAGTTGCAGAGCTTTCTGGTGGTGCTGGCCAGACACAGGGCTGCGCTGGAACAGCAGCGCGAAGATATAGAAATCATGCTGGCAGAAATTAGCGCACATGAAGAAAAAAGCCGTAGTTTGCTGGGGCAGCTTGATCATGCAGAAAAATAAGATATTTTCGACAATGCAACATTGTAAATACGATAATTTTGCTGATAAGTCGGTAGATGAAAAGCAGCAAATCAATGAATTGACGTTTACGTAAACGTCAATTAGACGTATTATTTTTGTCTGAGATGGTTTTTCCGTAGTAATGGGGCTTCATGAATAATCAGGCAACACAGTCACTGGATCACAAACTGGCTCTGAGCTTGCTGGAAAGCTTTAATTCCCAGGGAGCTTTGATGGCCTGGAATGCACGTCTGACCAGCATCACCTCTGGGGCATGTGAAATCAGCCTGCCCTTCAGTGATGTCGTTAGCCAGCAGCATGGCTATTTCCATGGTGGTGTAATTGGCACGATAGCCGACGCGGCTGGGGGTTATGCCGCGAATACGCAATTGATGCCGGTGAGTGAGTGCTTAACCGCAGAGTACAAGATCAACATCGTTGCACCAGGCAAGGGCGATACCCTGATTGCCCGTGGAAAGGTCTTGAAGGCAGGAAAAACCCTGGTGGTATCCAGCGCCGACGTTTTTGTAGTCCATGAGGGAAAAGAAAAGCTTTGCGCCATCATGCAACAGACATTGTTTGTGATACCCAAGGCAGAATCGAAAATTTAGCATATAGACGGTACCAAGGCTGGTCACAAGCCAGCAATTTTAATTTTATAAAAGTGTGAGGACGACATGCTCCATTTACCAGGTTTGTCTTTTGATCACGGCGAAGACATCGCCGCTTTGCGCGAAGCCGTGCAGCAATTTGCCCAGGCAGAAATCGCTCCGCGCGCTGCCGAGATAGACCGCAGCGACCAGTTCCCCATGGATTTGTGGCGTAAGATGGGCGACCTGGGCATCCTGGGTGTGACTGTCAGCGAAGAATACGGTGGCGCCAATAAGGGTTATCTGGCACATATTATTGCCATGGAAGAAATTTCCCGTGCGTCTGCATCTGTTGGCCTGTCCTACGGCGCGCACTCCAATCTGTGCGTGAACCAGATCAAGCGCAATGGTACAGAAGAACAAAAAGCAAAATACCTGCCTAAACTGATCAGCGGCGAACACATAGGCGCACTCGCCATGTCCGAGCCAAATGCCGGTTCCGACGTGGTCAGCATGAAACTGCGTGCCGACTGGAAAGGCGACCGCTGGGTTTTGAACGGCACCAAGATGTGGATTACCAATGGCCCAGATGCTGATACTCTGGTGGTGTATGCCAAGAATGACCTGGAAGCTGGCCCTCGCGGCATGACAGCCTTCTTGATAGAAAAAGGCTTTAAAGGCTTCAGCATTGCGCAAAAGCTCGACAAACTCGGCATGCGCGGCTCCCATACAGGCGAGCTGGTGTTCGAGGACTGTGAAGTTCCGGCAGAAAACGTGCTCGGTGGCTTGGGCAAGGGCGTCAATGTGTTGATGTCTGGTCTGGATTTTGAACGTACCGTCCTGTCCGGCGGCCCTCTGGGCATTATGCAAGCCTGTATGGACGCAGTAGTTCCTTATGTGCATGACCGCAAGCAATTCGGCCAGCCTATCGGCGAATTCCAGCTCATGCAAGGCAAGCTGGCGGATATGTATTCCACCATGATGGCTTGCAAGGCCTATGTTTATGCTGTCGGCCAGGCTTGCGACCGCGCCACTACGCCAGAAGCAGTGCGCGCCCTGCGCAAGGATGCTGCGGGAGCGATTCTGTATTCCGCAGAAAAAGCTACCTGGATGGCAGGCGAAGCCATCCAGACCCTGGGTGGCAATGGCTATATCAATGAATACCCGGTAGGTCGCTTATGGCGCGATGCCAAGTTGTATGAAATTGGCGCGGGCACCAGCGAGATACGCCGTATGTTGATAGGCCGTGAATTGTTTGCAGAAACCAAATAAGCCAAATAAGCTGATTGTTGTAAACTGAGTCTATTTGACCATGACACATTTGCATATCCCTACACCGCTGCTGGAACACCGCGCTCTTTCAGCCAGCCTGGATAAACAGGTTTGGCTGAAGATGGAAAACAACCAGCCTTCCGGCTCTTTCAAGTTGCGTGGCATAGGCCTGATGTGCCAGCGTGCGGCGGAGCAGGGAGCTAAGCACTTTGTCTGCCCTTCTGGCGGCAATGCCGGTTTTGCTGCCGCCGTTGCTGGTGTGGCCCTGGGTTTGCAAACCACCATCGTCGTGCCGGAAACCACGCATGAAAGTGTGCGTGCGGCAATTCGCGCAATCGGTGCTACCGTCATCGTCGCTGGCAGCGTTTGGGATGAAGCCAATCAGGAGGCCTTGCGCCTGTGCGAACAACCGGGTGCCGTGTATATCCCGCCGGTTGATCATGCCGATATCTGGGATGGCAATGCCACAGTAATAGATGAAGTGGCAGGCAAACTCGATTTTGATGCCATCATCTGCTCGGTTGGTGGTGGTGGCTTGTTGAGTGGCATAGCCCTGGGGCTGGAACGCAATGGCATGGGCCATATACCCATCATTGCCGCAGAAACCGAAGGCGCGGCTTCACTGCATGCAGCCGTTCAGGCAGGCGAACTGGTGACTTTGCCAGCGATTACCTCTATTGCCAGTACCCTGGGGGCAAGACGTGTTGCACAACAGGCATTTGATTGGACACGCAAACGTACTATCCATACCGTGACCGTCAGCGATGCCCAGGCTGTGCAGGCTTGTCTGGCTTTTGCCGACGACATGCTGGCCCTGGTAGAGCCCGCTTGCGGCGCGGCACTGGCAGTTGCCTACCAGAACTTGCCTGTATTGGCTGAGTTCAAAAAACCACTGATTGTGGTTTGTGGTGGCATTGCCGTGGATTTAGGTAAACTACAGGCTTGGAAAAACCAGTTCCAGTTGACCTGAGCCTACTATGCCCCACACCCATTTCCCCAAATTGTTGTCTTCGCAAATCGCCTTTGATATCGCCAGGTCGATACTCGATGGCTTTGACAAACATTACCGCTTGTTCAGAGCCAGCAGTCAAAGGGCAAAGCAGCAATTTGAAACAGGCGACTGGAAGGCGGCACAAATTGCTGCACGCGACCGCATAGGCTATTACGACACCCGTGTGCGCGAATGTGTACAGGCGCTCGAAGACGAATATGCAGAAGAAGATCTCAGTGATGAGGTCTGGCGCGAAGTTAAACTGCATTACATGGGCATGCTGATCGATCATCTGCGCCCAGAGCTCGCCGAGACTTTTTTCAATACCGTCTGCACCAAGCTTTTGCACAGGAATTATTACCACAATGATTTCATTTTTGTGCGCCCGGCAACCTCGACCGAGTATCTGGAAAGTGAAGATACGCCACCGAGTTATCGAGTGTACTACCCGGCAACCGATGGCCTGAGCTTCACCATCAAGCGCATCGTCACCAACTTCCAGTTGAATGCCAAGTTTGAAGACCTGGACCGCGATGTGGCCCTGGTCGAAGCGCGCCTGCGCGAAAATTTTGGGCCCGCCAAGCTGGAGCCGAATCACCAGATACAAGTATTGGCCAGCCTGTTCTATCGCAACAAGTCAGCCTACATCATAGGCAAGGGTATCAATGGCAACAAGGAATATCCTTTTGTTATACCCGTCATGCACAAGCGTAAGGGTGAGCTGGTGCTTGATACCGTGATCTTTGACACCATGCTGATTACGGTATTGTTTTCTTTTACCCGTGCCTATTTCATGGTCGACATGGAAGTGCCATCGGCCTATGTGCAATTCATACGCAGCATCTTGCCCAAGAAGCCGCGCAGTGAAATCTACACCATGATAGGCCTGCAAAAGCATGGCAAGAATTTGTTTTATCGCGATTTTTTGCACCACCTAAAATATTCATCCGACCGCATAGAATCCGCACCCGGCATACGGGGTCTTGTGATGCTGGTATTTGCGCTGCCGTCTTTCCCGTATGTGTTCAAACTGATCAAGGACAGCTTTCCTCCACCCAAGGAAACCACCAAGGCCCTGATCAAGGAAAAATACCTGCTGGTGAAAAACCATGACCGTGTAGGTCGCATGGCGGATACGTTGGAGTATTCGGATGTGGCATTCCCACGCTCGCGTTTTTCTGAAGAATTGCTGGCCGAGATCAGGCAATACGCACCTTCATTATTGGAAGTAAATGATGATGAAGTCGTCATCAAGCATCTGTACATAGAACGCCGCATGACGCCGCTGAATATCTGGCTGACCGAAGCCGAGCGCGGTGGTGATATGGCCGCCATGGAACATGGCCTGAAAGAATACGGCAGCGCCATCAAGGACCTGGTGGCAGCAAATATTTTTCCCGGTGACATGCTGTATAAAAACTTCGGTGTCACCCGTCATGGTCGCGTCGTCTTTTATGACTATGATGAAATCGAATACATCACAGACTGCAACTTCCGCAAGATACCTTTGCCGCGTAATGAAGAAGAGGAGATGTCTGCTGAGCCCTGGTATCCGATCGCGAAAAATGATGTCTTCCCCGAACAGTTTGGCACTTTCCTGTTGGGGAATAATAATGTCAGAAAATATTTTATGAAGCATCACGCTGACTTGCTGACCGCCGAATACTGGCAGGCCCGCAAGAAGCGCATCGTTGATGGCAAGGTGGATGATGTGTTTCCGTACCCTCAGGAAATTCGTTTTTGTAATCAGATCAGTAGTACAACATAGAAACAACTTAACAGCTGGATGCTTGCCCGTTTCATGGCAAGTAAGCCCTCATTAGTCAGGCAGTGAATCTGCTTATATTTTTGGAGAACAAGATGAATGATCCTATCGTAATCGTTGGTGCAGCCCGTACCCCTATGGGTGCTTTTCAGGGCGACTTTTCTTCCCTGACGGCCAGTCAGCTCGGTGCTGTTGCCATCAAGGCGGCGGTTGAGCGAGCAGGTGTCAAACCAGAACTGGTAGAAGAAGTCTTGTTCGGCAATTGCCTGATGGCTGGCCAGGGTCAGGCTCCAGCGCGCCAGGCTTTGCTGGCTGCGGGTTTGCCAGTGTCCACCGGCGCCGTGACTTTGTCCAAAATGTGCGGCTCGGCCATGAAGGCCACCATGATGGCCTTTGACTCCATCAATGCAGGCAGCAATGAAGTCATCGTCTCCGGCGGTATGGAATCCATGACCAATGCCCCTTACCTGATCCCCAAGGCACGTGGTGGCTACCGCATCGGTCACGGCATGATGTATGACCATATGATGCTCGATGGCCTGGAAGATGCCTACGACAAGGGCCGTTCCATGGGTACATTTGCTGAAGACTGTTCAGCCAAATACAACTTCAGCCGCGAAGAACAGGACGCATTTGCGATTGCCTCCGTCAAGCGCGCACAAGCCGCAACTGCCGATGGTTCGTTCGCATGGGAAATCGCGCCAGTGACGGTCTCTGGCCGTGGTGGCGATGTTGTTATCGACAAGGACGAAGGCCCGCTGAAAGCCAAACTCGATAAAATCCCTGCTTTAAAACCGGCTTTCAAAAAAGATGGCACGATTACCGCTGCTTCTTCTTCTTCCATCAATGATGGTGCAGCTGCACTGGTCTTGATGCGCGAATCCAAGGCCAAAGAACTGGGCCTGACACCCATCGCAAAAATCCTCGGCCATGCCAGTAATGCACAGGAACCAGGCTGGTTCACGACTGCACCGGTAGGTGCCATCCAGAAGCTGTACAAAAAACTGGGCTGGACAACGGATGATGTTGATCTGTTTGAAATCAACGAAGCCTTTGCGACCGTACCTATGGCAGCGATGAAAGAGCTGGGTATCCCGCACGACAAAATCAATGTGCATGGCGGTGCTTGTGCTTTGGGTCATCCTATCGGTGCATCTGGTGCGCGTATCATCATTACGCTGATGGGTGCCTTGAAGAAGCAGGGCAAGAAACGTGGCGTGGCTTCTTTATGTATTGGTGGTGGTGAAGGCACTGCACTCGCCATTGAAATGGTTTGAATCTTGCCGTAAGTCCCTTCCCTTCACGGGGGAGGGGATTTGAAAATTTTCGGACATTGGGAAAATATGCCAGTCGCTTTAATCATCGGTGCATCACGCGGTATAGGCCACGAACTGGCCATGCAATACAAGGCTGCAGGCTGGCGTGTCATCGCCACTGCGCGCAAGGAAGAAGATTTGGCTAGCTTGCAGTCAGCAGATTGCGAGCCGCTGCAGTTGGACGTGACTAAGCTCAGTGATTGCGCCGGGCTGGGTGAGCGTCTTGATGGTGAAAAAATCGATGTGGCTATCCTGAATGCCGGTGTTTTTGGCCCAAGAACCGAAGGCCTGACAGCACCGGATCAGCAACAGTTTGACGCTGTTATGCATACCAATGTCTTGTCGGCCATGCGGATCTTGCCTATTGTGTTGCCGCTGGTAGAAAACGCCCATGGCAGGCTGGCAGTGATTTCTTCCAGCATGGCATCCATAGGCGAGCGTAACAATCCGGCGGGCTGGTTATACCGCGCCAGCAAGACGGCATTGAATTCAGTATTGAAAGACGTGTCCCTGAGTACCGACAAGGCCATCTGTATCGCCATGGACCCGGGCTGGGTAAAAACCGATATGGGTGGTGATGGCGCAGAAATCACTGTCGATGTCAGCGTGGCAGGCATACGCCAGACTCTGGCCGCCCTGAAGCCCGCCGACAATGGCAAGTATTTGCAATATACCGGCACAGAACACGGCTGGTAAAGCAGTCACAGTTACAGCAAAAATAGAATAGAAGACAGATCAATATGCTACTCACACCAGAACACGAAATGATACGCGACGCCGTGCGCGCCTTTGCCCAGGACCGTCTGGTGCCCAATGCCGCACGCTGGGACAAGGAACATCACTTTCCTGCAGAAGAGTTGAAAGAACTGGCGCAAATGGGTGCCTATGGTGTCGCCGTGCCAGAAGAGTTTGGTGGCGCAGGCATGGATTACCTGTCACTGGCCCTGGTGCTGGAAGAAATTGCCGCCGGTGATGGCGGCACTTCTACCGTCGTATCCGTGAACAATTGCCCGGTCTGCAGCATTGCCATGATGTATGCCAATGACGCGCAAAAAAAACAGTGGCTGACTCCGCTGGCACAAGGCGAGATGCTCGGTGCTTTTTGCCTGACTGAACCACATGCAGGCAGTGACGCCTCTGAATTGCGTACGACGGCAAAACGCGATGGTGATCATTACGTCATCAATGGCGTCAAGCAATTCATCACCAGCGGCAAATATGCCGATGTCGCCATCGTCATGGCTGTCACCGATAAAGAAGCAGGCAAGAAGGGCATCAGCGCTTTCTGGGTACCAACCAGCACACCTGGCTATATCGTCGCCAGCCTGGAACAAAAGATGGGCCAGCATTCATCCGACACTGCACAAATCCTGTTCGAGAACTGCCGTATTCCGGCAGAAAATCTCATAGGCGAAGAAGGCATGGGCTACAAGATCGCCCTGTCTGGACTTGAAGGTGGCCGCATAGGCATAGCCTCGCAATCAGTAGGCATGGCAAGAGCTGCATTTGAAGCCGCCCTCGCTTATGCCAAGGACAGGACCAGTTTTGGCAAGCCCATTTTTGAACACCAGTCCGTACAATTCAAACTGGCCGACATGGCGACCCAGATAGAAGCTGCACGCCAATTGATCTGGCACGCCGCCAGCATGAAAGATGCAGGCAAGCCCTGCTTGAAAGAAGCAGCAATGGCAAAATTGTTTGCCTCAGAAATGGCAGAAAAAGTCTGCTCGGATGCGATACAGATACACGGCGGTTACGGTTACGTCAGTGACTTCCCGGTGGAACGTATTTACCGCGATGTACGTGTTTGCCAGATTTATGAAGGTACGTCAGATATACAAAAGATTTTGATTGGACGTGCGTTGGCTGGATGAGTGCTTTCAGTTCTTAAAATAATAACGGAGACAGCATGAAAAAAGGTTACAAGCAACTGGTCGATGAAGCCAATGCCGAAATCAAGACCTATAGCGTTGCAGAAGCGCAAGCCAAGTTATCGGATGCCAATGTGCAGTTCATTGATGTCCGCGATATCCGCGAACTCGAGCGTGAAGGCATCGTCCCCGGTGCCTTTCACGCACCACGCGGCATGATAGAGTTTTGGGTTGATCCTGATTCGCCTTATTTCAAGCCCGTCTTCGGTGAGAAAAAAGAATTCATTTTGTTTTGTGCCGCTGGCTGGCGCAGTGCATTGACGACCAAGGCCGTGCAAGACATGGGGCTGGAAAATGTCGCCCATATTGACGGTGGTTTCACTGCGTGGAAGGCCGCCGGTGGGCCAGTCGCCATCAAGGAAAGCAAGAAGTAATAATGAGTAGCAAAGCATGCCCCTGTGGCTCGACTAAGAGTTTTGACCTATGCTGTGGCCCGTACATCAGCGGCGCAGCGGTAACATCTACGGCAGAAGCATTGATGCGTTCGCGCTATACCGCCTATACCCTGAACGATGAAGCCTATCTGCGTGCGACCTGGGACGAGCGGACTTGTCCCAAAGAACGTATCACGCATGATGACCCTACCAAATGGCTGGGTCTGGAAGTCAAGAAATTCGCGGCTGATGGTGACAATGCCACCGTCGAATTTGTTGCCCGTTACAAGATAGGTGGCAAGGCGCACAGGCTGCATGAACTCAGCCGTTTTGTGCGCTATGAAGGCAAGTGGTTTTACGTGGATGGCAGTTTTCCAGAAAAGTGAAAAAGATAATGACAACTTTAGATTCCAAACTCAATCCCCGCTCTGAAGAATTCAAAGCCAATGCAGCGGCCATGCAGGCCGTGGTGGATGACCTCAAAGAAAAAATCGCCAAGATTGCACTTGGCGGTGGCGACGAAGCACGCAAGAAACATCTGGCCCGTGGCAAACTCTTGCCGAGTGACCGCGTACAAATGCTGCTCGATGCAGGCACGCCTTTCCTGGAGTTCTCGCAACTCGCTGCCTACGACATGTACAAAGAAAAGAGCGGTGTCGATGCTGCCCCATCTGCCGGTGTGATCACTGGCATAGGCCGCGTAGCCGGTCAGGAATGCATCATCGTCTGTAATGATGCCACCGTCAAAGGTGGCACCTATTACCCACTGACCGTCAAGAAGCATTTGCGGGCGCAAGAGATTGCCGAGCAAAATAATCTGCCTTGTATCTATCTTGTTGATAGCGGCGGCGCGAACTTGCCTAACCAGGATGATGTCTTCCCTGACCGTGATCATTTTGGCCGCATCTTCTACAATCAGGCCAATATGTCAGCCAAGGGCATACCGCAAATTGCAGTGGTCATGGGTTCCTGTACTGCCGGTGGTGCCTATGTGCCAGCAATGAGTGATGAGTCCATCATCGTCAAGAACCAGGGCACGATTTTCCTTGGTGGACCACCGCTGGTGAAAGCTGCTACTGGTGAAGTCGTCAGTGCCGAAGACCTCGGTGGTGGTGATGTGCACACTCGTCTTTCTGGTGTGGTCGATCATCTGGCGCAAAATGATACGCATGCGCTGTCGCTGGCGCGTACTATCGTTTCGCATCTGAACCGCCAGAAACCACAAACCGTGGTCATGAAAGAAGTTGAAGAACCGAAGTTCCCTGCATCTGAATTGTATGGCGTGATACCGGTCGATACCCGCAAGCCTTTCGATGTGCGCGAAGTGATTGCCCGTATCGTCGATGGCAGTCATTTTGATGAATTCAAGGCTCGCTATGGTACTACCCTGGTTTGTGGTTTTGCGCATATTCATGGCATGCCAGTTGGCATCATTGCCAATAACGGCATCCTGTTTTCTGAATCAGCACTGAAGGGCGCACACTTCATAGAACTGTGCTGCCAGCGCAAGATACCTCTGGTCTTCCTGCAGAACATCACCGGCTTCATGGTCGGCCGCAAATATGAAAACGAAGGCATAGCGCGCAATGGAGCCAAGATGGTGACTGCAGTAGCGACGGCGAATGTACCCAAGTTCACCGTCATCATCGGCGGCAGTTTTGGTGCAGGCAACTACGGCATGTGTGGCCGCGCTTATTCACCGCGCTTCATGTGGATGTGGCCAAATGCGCGAATCAGCGTCATGGGGGGGGAACAGGCTGCCAGCGTATTGGCGACAGTAAAACGCGATGGCATAGAAGGCAAAGGCGGTAGCTGGTCTGCTGAAGAAGAAGCGGCTTTCAAGCAGCCTATCAAGGAGCAGTACGAACACCAGGGCCATCCTTACTATGCATCCGCGCGCCTGTGGGATGACGGTGTGATTGATCCCGCAGATACCCGCATGGTGTTGGGCCTGGGTTTATCGGCTGCCTTGAATGCACCGATACCGGATGTGAAGTTTGGCGTGTTCAGGATGTAGGACACTATCATGGCAAATCCCGTTTCAACTATCCGCATGCCTGTGCTTGTTCTATTGGCCTTGTTCAGTTTGCCTGTTCAGGCGCGTGTACTGCAGGAAGAAAAAACTGCAGAAGAACAGGCAATAGCTGGCCCGGTCAAACTGGCTACCGATTTGCATGAATCGGTAACGACGATCAATGTCGTCGTCAAGGATATGTTTCGACGGGAGAGCCAGGGTGAAGTGGTCATTACGCAGTTCAAACCTGATGGTGATGGTCCTTTCCCCATTCTGATCCTGAATCATGGTCGCAGCGCCACGAATCGTGCGACGACTCCCAGATTCAGGTACACCCCGCAGGCCAGATATTTTGTGAAGCGCGGTTTTGCCGTATTTGTGCCTACCCGCATAGGCTATGGTGAAAAGGGGACGACACCTGACCCTGAAGAAAGCGGTAGCTGCAATAACAAAAATTATGCACCTATGGCAGAGGCCGCCAGCAAAGAAATCCTGGCAGTGCTCGAATATGCCAAAACACAAAAATATGTGGATGCCAGCCAGGTGCTGGTCGTGGGGCAGTCTGTCGGTGGTTATAGCACGGTGGCGGTAGCGGCAAAAAATCCATCTGGCCTGGTAGCTGCCATCAATTTCGCCGGTGGCTCTGGTGGCAACCCGGCTGACCGTCCCGGTGAGCCTTGTCAGCCCTATAAGATGGAAAAAATGTATGCGGAATTTGGCGCTGGCAGCAAAGTCCCCATGCTGTGGATATATACAGAAAACGATCAATACTTTGCTCCCAGATATTCTCAGGAGTGGCATGCAGCTTTTGTAAAAGCAGGTGGCAGGGCAGAATTCAAGTTGCTGCCAGCATTTGGCAAGGATGGTCACACCCTGTTTACGGGGGGCAGCAAGATCTGGGAGCCTTTGGTCAGCGAGTTTCTTGATGCGAATGGCTTCCCCAAAGCAAAGTAAGATCAAAATACGAACCAAGTGGAATTATTAAAATGGAAAATATTGAGCTGAGCTTTCAGGGTTTCGTGGCAACTGTGACATTAAATCGCCCCGATGTACGCAATGCATTTAATGAAACAACCATAGCCGAGATCACCCAGGTTTTCCGCGATTTGGATACGAATGACAGCATTCGTGCTATTGTGCTGGCCGCGAATGGTCCTGCTTTTTGTGCTGGCGCAGACCTGAACTGGATGAAAAAGATGGCCGATTACAGCCATGAGGAAAACCTCGCGGACGCTGGCCAACTGGCAGAAATGCTGCATACCATTTATAGCTGTAGCAAGTCGGTAGTTGCGAAAGTGCAAGGTGATTGCTATGCCGGTGGCATGGGTCTGGTGGCTGCCTGCGATATTGCGGTTAGTGTAGATACGGCTAATTTTTGCCTCAGTGAAGTCAAGCTGGGCCTGATACCGGCGACGATTTCGCCGTATGTTATCAAGGCCATGGGTGAAAGCGCGGCGCGCCGTTATTTCATCACTGCCGAGCGTTTTACGGCGGCAGAGGCGCATCGCACAGGCTTTGCTCATGAAGTAGTGACTGCAGAGGCACTGGATGCCAAAGTGGCCGAGATCGTCAAGGCGCTCTGCAGCAATAGCCCGAATGCAGTGAAACAGGCCAAACGCCTGGTACAGGACGTCGCCAGCCGCGAAGTGACGCCAGCATTGATAGCAGCAACGGTAGAAGGTATAGCGCAGATACGCGCATCGGACGAGGGCCGTGAAGGAGTACGTTCTTTCCTGGAAAAACGTAAGCCAAACTGGTTAAGTTGAATCTGGCTTGAAGATCAAGCGGATAGTAAGCAAGAATAGAATGGAAGGAGCTGGCAAAGATGACAAAGCGTAGACTGGTATTGACAGGACTGGGCGTATCTTTGCTGGCTGCAGCAGGCGCTGTGACTTATCGCAAGTCCACCGTAGTCATCACTACAATTGCAGATATGCAGGCAAAACTTGCCAGTCTGAAATTGAATAAACTGGACAGCCTATCCGGCTGGCAGCCTTATAAAGTCTTTGTGCATCTGGCGCAAAGCATAGAGTATTCGATGACAGGTTACCCGGAAATGAAACCGGTTGCCTTTCAGAATACGGCCGGCAGTGCAGCCTTTTATGCTTTTTCAGTCGCCGGTGCGATGACGCATAATCTGACTGAGCCCATACCAGGTGCACCAGCAATTGCTGAGAGTAGCGACGTGAATGCCGGTATCGATGTGCTGATTGCCGCATTACAGAAATTTGAAAACCATGCGGGTGAGATCAAGCCGCATTTTGCTTATGGCAGTTTGAGCAAGGCAGAGTTTGCCCAGGCCCATGTCATGCATATAGAGAATCATTTGAAGCTCATTCAGACTACACAGTCCGTGGCTTGAATCTGGAACTGGAATGAACTTTGACCGCTAATTTGTCTGGAATGAATTTGAATCAAGAAAATGACTGGGTAGCCCGCAGCCTGCAACATGTATGGCATCCGTGCACCCAGATGCAGCATCATGAAACCGTGCCGCTGATACCCGTCAGCCATGGCCGTGGTGCATGGCTGTTTGATATGGAAGGCAAGCGTTATCTTGACGCTATCAGTTCCTGGTGGGTCAATCTGTTTGGCCATGCCAATCCACGCATCAACGCAGAATTGAAAGACCAGCTTGATAAGCTCGAGCATGCGATGCTGGCCGGCTTTACCCATGCGCCTGTGGTCGAATTATCAGAAACACTGGCGGCGCTGACTAATCATGCACTCGGCCATTGCTTCTATGCGTCGGATGGTGCGTCAGCAGTCGAGATTGCCCTGAAGATGAGTTTCCATGCCTGGCGCAATGGTGGCCAGACTGAAAAACAAGAGTTTATTTGCATACAGGGCAGCTACCATGGTGAAACCGTGGGTGCGCTGGCAGTTACCGATGTTAGCCTGTTCCGTGAAGCCTATGGCCCCATGCTGCAGCGGGCTCATGTTGTCGCTTCACCCGACGCGCGTCTGGCTGAGGCTGGCGAAACTGCCTCCGATGTGGCCTTGCTCGCCGCCGCTGCACTGGAAGCAAAATTGCAGGAACGTGCAGGCAAGATTGCTGCCGTCATCATTGAACCGCTGGTACAGTGCGCGACTGGCATGGCCATGCATGACCCGGTGTATCTGAAGCGTTTGCGCGAATTGTGCGATCAGTATCAGGTCCATCTGATTGCTGATGAAATTGCCGTGGGCTGTGGCCGCACTGGTACTTTCTTTGCCTGTGAATCAGCGAATATCTGGCCAGACTTTTTATGTCTGTCGAAAGGAATTAGCGGCGGTTATTTACCATTGTCACTGGTGATGACGACAGATGCTGTCTATCAGGCATTTTATGATGCCGATGTAAGACGCGGTTTCCTGCACTCGCATTCCTATACTGGCAATCCACTGGCATGCCGTGCAGCGTTGGCGACACTGGCGATATTTGAAGATGACAAGGTTTTGCAAAATAACCGTGTCAAGGCAGAATTCTTGAACTCTGCTTTTGCAGATTTGAAAAATGATGCGCGCGTGCGCCATTTCCGCCAGCAAGGCATGATTCTCGCCTTTGATGCGGTGGTTGATGATGCAGAACGCGCAGCAACATTTTCACGCCGCTTTTTTGCTGCGGCTCTGAAGCAGGAATTATTAATGCGGCCCATAGGCCGCACAGTCTATATGATGCCGCCCTACATCCTTGAGCAGGATGAAATGAGTTTGCTGGCACATAAAACCAGACTGGTATTTGAAGAGGTAATGGCATGACAGATGCTAGTAAAAATAATCCTGGTATATGTATGGCCACGCAACGCAAATCCCTGATACAGGGTTTGCAGCAAGAGCTGGCTGTGCTGGATCAAAAACATTTATTGCGCCAGCGGCGCACGGTAGAAACACCGTCAGCACCGACTATGAAAGTAGATGGCCGTGACTTGCTGGCGTTTTGCAGCAATGATTACCTCGGCCTGGCAGCACATCCCAAACTGGCAGAGGCCATGCAGGAAGGCGTAGCGCTGTACGGCGTAGGCAGTGGTGCCTCACATCTTATCAGTGGTCATAGCCGTGCCCATGCTGTGCTGGAAGAACGCCTGGCCGAGTTTGTCTCACCGCATATCGATAATGCCCGCGCCCTGTATTTTTGCACTGGCTATATGGCCAATCTGGCGGTTATCACCGCACTGGCCATCAATAAAGACACAACAGTATTTTCTGAAGCCCTGAACCATGCCTCCCTCATTGATGGCGCGCGCCTTTCGCGTGCCACCGTGCAGGTATTCCCGCACCGTGATTACACGGCGCTGGAACGTATGCTACAACAATGCAAGACCAAGCACAGGGTAGTCGTCACTGACAGTGTCTTCAGCATGGATGGCAATATCGCTGAACTCGCTAATCTGCTGGCAACTTGCGAACGCTATGATGCCTGGCTCATCGTCGATGATGCCCATGGTTTTGGTGTGCTGGGCCAGCATGGCCGTGGCGTGCTGGAGCACCTGAATATCAAGTCGCCGAATCTGGTCTATATGGGCACCCTGGGCAAGGCTGCCGGTGTCGGTGGTGCCTTCGTTGCTGCTGATGCGACTGTGATTGAATGGCTGGTGCAGCGCGCTCGCGCATATATCTATACGACTGCTGCCGCACCTGCACTGGCGCATGCACTGCTCACCAGCATAGATATCATTGCTGGCGAAGAGGGCCAGCAAAGACGTGCGCATTTGCAAAAACTGATAGGCCTGTTCAGTGATGGCCTGCATTTGCAGGTCTGGCAGGGCATGCCATCGGATACTGCCATACAGCCCGTCCTCATTGGTGACAATGCTGCCATGCTGAGGGTAGCTGGCAATCTCATGGACCAGGGTTTGTGGGTAGGCGCGATACGCCCACCTACCGTGCCTGTTGGTACGGCACGCCTGCGCGTGACTCTGTCTGCTGCACACACAGAAATTCAGGTATTGCAACTGGTACAAGCCATCAACCGTCTGGATCAGATGAGTTATGTTGCTCAGTGTTTTGCCGAGGTGGCCTGATGCAAAAGCGGCAGCATGATTTTTTCGTGACCGGCACTGATACCGAGATAGGCAAGACTCTGGTCAGCGCCGCGCTGCTGCATGCAATGCAGGCGCAAGGTTTGCGAAGCGTGGGCATGAAACCAATAGCCGCCGGTGCAGAAATGCGTGATGGCGTCTTGCATAATGAAGATGTGGACATGCTGGTCGCCGCTGCCAGTGTCAAGGCAGAGCTGGCTCTGGTTTGCCCTTACCTGATGCAGACACCGGCAGCACCACATATCGTGGCTGAGCTGGAGCAGGTGAAGATAGAACTACCGCATATCATCAACAGCTACCAGCAATTGCGTGAACAGGCAGATGTCGTGATTGTAGAAGGTGTAGGTGGATTTTGCGTACCCCTGAATGCCCAAGTGACGACGGCAGACATGGCGCAAGCCCTGGATTTACCAGTGATACTGGTGGTTGGCATGCGCCTGGGTTGCATCAATCATGCATTGCTGACTGTTGAAGCCATCGCCGCCCGCGGTTTGAGGCTGGCAGGCTGGGTTGCCAACACCGTTGATGCCAACATGCTGTACCCGCAAGAAAATATTGCCGCCCTGCGTGAACGCATAGCAGCACCCATGCTGGGGCATATTCCCCGTTTGAATGTTCCTGATCACGAGAAGGCAAAAGCTGCTGCCTCGTATCTGGATTTGAGTCAATTGAAGTAAAAGGAAACAAAGATGCAAGCTACTGATACGACTTTGCAAGCCATGCAATTCCAGCCACCGGTCAAGAAAATCGAAGCCGAGACCTGGCCCGTGGATGAAGTACTGGCCCTGTTTGATTTGCCCTTCAATGACTTGATGTTCCGGGCGCAAACTGCTCACCGCGCCAACTTCCCTGATGGTGATGTGGAGCTGGCGACACTCTTGTCCATCAAGACTGGTGGTTGCGAAGAAGATTGCGGTTATTGCCCACAAGCGGCACGTTACGACACTGGCGTGGAAGCAAAAAAATTGCTGGATGTGCGCGAAGTGCTGGACGCCGCCAAAGCCGCGCGTGAAAACGGCGCAACCCGTTTTTGCATGGGTGCAGCCTGGCGTTCACCCAAAGACCGTGATATGGAAAAAGTAGAAACCATGGTGCGCGAAGTCAAGGCCATGGGCCTGGAAACCTGTGCAACTCTGGGCATGCTCAAGGAAGAACAGGCACAGCGCCTGAAAGATGCGGGTCTGGATTACTACAACCACAATCTTGATACCGCACCTGAGTTTTATAGTAACGTGATTTCCACCCGCGATTACCAGGACAGACTCGATACTCTTGGCCATGTACGAAGCGCCGGTCTCAAAGTCTGTTGTGGCGGCATTGTCGGCATGGGTGAATCACGCCGCCAGCGCGCTGGCCTGATTGCGCAATTGGCGAACCTGAATCCTTATCCTGAATCCGTGCCAGTCAATCATCTGGTGCAGGTAGAAGGCACGCCTTTGCATGGCCTCGACCCGCTTGATCCGCTGGAATTTGTACGCACCATAGCTGTTGCCCGCATCACCATGCCCAAGGCGCGTGTGCGTTTGTCTGCGGGCCGCCGCCAGATGGGTGAAGCAGTGCAAGCCATGTGTTTCCTGGCTGGCGCGAATTCGATTTTCTACGGCGATAAATTGCTGACTACGGCTAATCCGGAAGCACAGGATGACCGTGTCTTGCTCGACAAACTGGGCTTGAAGACGCGTGGCAAGGTTGAGGCTAAGGCTGGTAGTTGTGGTTGAATAAAACCATAAATCTTCAGCACAGAGCACACAGAGAGAAAAATGAGACACAGAGGAAGGCAAAGTGAAGGAAGAGCCTTTTTCTGATGACTAATAATTGCAATTAATTATCGTCGATACATCCACCCAAAAGGTTAGAGACATGTTTACCAAAATCCTTATCGCCAACCGTGGCGAAATTGCTTGCCGTGTTGCTGCTACCGCACGCCGCATGGGCATCAAGACTGTCGCTGTGTATTCCGAAGCCGATGCCAATGCCAAGCATGTCGCGGTTTGTGATGAGGCAGTATTGATAGGCCCGGCTGCCGCCAAAGAGAGTTATCTGCGCGCCGACAAGATCATACAAGTCGCATTGGCGACTGGCGCGCAGGCAATACATCCGGGCTATGGCTTCTTGTCAGAAAACAGTGAATTTGCCGAGGCCTGCGCCAAGAATGGCATCGCCTTCATAGGCCCGCCAGCCTCGGCAATTGAAGCCATGGGCAGCAAGTCCGCCGCGAAATCATTGATGGAAAAAGCCAACGTGCCGCTAGTGCCGGGCTACCATGGCGATAATCAGGATGCTGATTTCTTGCATACCGAGGCTGACCGTATCGGTTACCCGGTTTTGCTGAAAGCCAGTGCTGGCGGTGGCGGCAAGGGCATGCGTGTTATTGAAAAATCTGCTGATTTCAAAGACGCACTGGCATCCTGCAAACGCGAAGCCATCAACTCTTTTGGTGACGATAAAGTGCTGGCAGAAAAATACCTGCAAAGACCACGTCATATAGAAATACAGGTGTTTGCTGATACTCACGGCAATTGCGTCTATCTGTTTGAGCGCGATTGTTCGGTGCAGCGCCGCCATCAAAAAGTACTCGAAGAAGCACCAGCGCCAGGCATGACGGCAGAGCGCCGCGCTGCCATGGGCGATGCTGCCGTGGCTGCTGCAAAAGCAGTTGGCTATGTTGGCGCTGGTACTGTGGAATTCATCGCCAACCAGGACGGTTCTTTCTATTTCATGGAAATGAATACCCGTTTGCAGGTTGAACATCCGGTGACAGAAATGATCACTGGTACTGATCTGGTGGAATGGCAATTGCGTGTCGCTGCCGGTGAAAAACTGCCCTTGCAACAGCATGAATTGCAGATCCATGGTCATGCCATAGAAGCACGCGTGTATGCAGAAAATCCAGAAAAAGGCTTCCTTCCATCGATAGGTACTTTGCGTCATGCGCGTACGCCTGTAGCGGTGAATTTTGAACTCGGTGGCGCGGCTGATCCGGCGGCTTTTCGTATCGATAGCGGTGTGCGTGAAGGCGATACGATTTCGCCTTTCTATGACCCCATGATTGCCAAGATGATCGTCTGGGGCAAGGACAGGAAAGAAGCACTAGCCCGCATGGCGCAGGCGCTGGCGCAATATCAGATTGTTGGCTTGCACAGCAATATCGCCTTCCTGTCGCGTCTGGTCACCAGCACAGCTTTTTCTGGTGCTGATCTGGACACTGGCCTGATAGAGCGCAATCAGGCAGAACTGTTCCCGACACCGGTAGCGGCGAACCTGACTACGTTGGCACTGGCCGTCGTGTCCTTGCTGAACTCAGAGAACTCTACAAATGGTAGTGGTGACCCATGGCAATCCAGCCACGGCTGGCGCATGAACAGCCTGATGCAACGTAGTCTGCAATTCACTGAAGAAGAACAGACCCATGAAGTGCAGGTGACTTATCTGGTAGACGGCTGGCAAGTGCAGGCTGGTGCAGCGACAGCACAAGTCAAACTGGCACTGGCGCATGAGAATGACATCGCCATCAAGATTGCAGACCAGACCGTGGCTGCCACCGTGGTGCGGGATGGTGAACATTTCCACGTCTTTAGCCAGGGCAGACATACTGACCTGCATTACATGGATGCGCTGGCGCATGCCGGTGAAGCCGAGGCCGAGACTGGCCGCCTGACAGCACCTATGCCAGGCAAGATCGTTGCTGTGCTGGTCAACAAGGCGCAGGAAGTGAAGAAGGGCGATGCCCTGCTGATCATGGAAGCCATGAAGATGGAACATACCATCTCTGCACCGCATGATGGTGTGATTGATGAAGTCTTGTATGCGATCGGCGATCAGGTGACTGAAGGGGCGCAGTTGCTAGCGTTTCAGCATTAAGCCTTGCCTGAAGTTTGTACTGTAAAGCCAGCACTGTTGTGCTGGCTTATTTATTTCATCAGATCATTTAAGCAAAACAGATACACCAGCAAATCACCCCGCTGTGTTACTTGTACAAACCTGCAAGCAAGTCCATGATGAATACTTGAACAAGAAAAATCTGCAAAAAGCGATTTTTCATTACCTCGCCCAGACTTTGGAATCACCATGACCGCACTCTCCATCAACATCAACAAAATCGCCTTGCTGCGCAATTCCCGTGGCCGTAATTATCCTGATGTGCAAGCTTTTGCTGCACGCTGCCTGGACTTGGGTGCGCGCGGCATTACCCTGCATCCGCGTCAGGATCAAAGGCATGCGCGTTATTCTGATGTCGAAACTCTGGGTGTGCTGTGTCAGGCGCGTGGGGTGGAGTTGAATGTCGAAGGTTATCCGGCGCCAGACTTCCTGGACGTCGTGAAGCGCAACAAGCCTGCGCAATGCACGCTGGTGCCTGATGCACCAGATCAACTGACTTCTGACCACGGCTGGGATTTGCGCAAGGATGCGGACTTTTTACGCCCCGTGCTGGCTGAACTGAAGGCACTGGGTATACGCAGCAGCCTGTTTATCGATTACGACAACCAGGATATGCATCTGGCCAAAGGACTTGGTGCTGACCGTGTCGAGTTATACACCGAACCGTATGCCGAGCATTTTGGCACGGCAAAGGGTGAAGAGATTTTCCAGGGCTTTGCTGCCGCCGCCAAGCGTGCCCAGGATGCTGGTCTGGGGGTAAATGCAGGGCATGACCTGAACCTGGATAACCTGGGCAAATTCCTGACCATACCCGGCATACTTGAAGTATCCATAGGCCATGCGGTGATCGTTGAATGCCTGGAGCGGGGCATTGCTGAAGTGCTCACAAAATACGCAAAAATTTGTCAGCAAGCTTAAATTTTGCATCTTTTGCATGAGAAAATAAAAAGCAAAAAAATGTTAACTTTTCCCTTGTAGCTTACAAAATCATGAACTACATTGGGGTAACGGTGCTTCGCATGAGGCACTGAGGTTGGTGTACCGCTCTATGGATGAGAAGTAGTTCATAGGGACTGCATCAGCGTTGTTTAAAGGCAAACCAGCCGAAAGGCTGGGACGCAAAACTACAGGGCCCTCGCTGATCATGGCAGGGCAGCCAGGTACCGTAATCCGCAAAAGCGGTGTTTCGTTAAGAGGTAGGTCGCTCATGAACAGCATCTCTACGGCGCTCCCCTGCGCTTCAAAAAAAATTCTGATTAGTGTATTTGGTTTGTCCGAGTATGAATTGCGTCTGGTGCGCAGCGTGCTCAGCTTGACCATGGCCAGCGGTCGCAAGCATTCCTATGCGCTGTTTGATGCCAGTCAGGCTGCTGATCCGGATATCGTCATACTTGACCCCGACAATGGTCAGGCCAGGGCTGCTTTGCAGGAGCTGATAACAACACGCAATATTCCTGAACCCGCAACCGTTTTTATTTCGAATGTGGGTCAGGCAAAGCCAGGTAAATATCATTTACTGCATCCCCTGGTTCCGACCAAGATGCTGGCTTTGCTGGATCAGGTAGCAGGTGAGCTGGAAAAAGTGTTGCCAGCGGAATTACCCGCCGGTGCCGCCATGCTTCAAAAGGCAGATATGAACAAAGCAGCTATTGTGCAACCACTGGTGCAAAAGAATTTTCAGGCAGCGGTCATGCAAACGGCTCATCGCGCTTTGATTATTGATGACAGCCCCACCGCAAGAATCAAGATTGACCTTGAATTGCGCTCCATGAAGATTGCTTCCGACTGTGCAGAAACAGGTGAACAAGCCTTGCAAATGCTGGAGAAAAAAAACTACGACATCATCTTCCTCGACATCGTCATGCCCGGTGCCGACGGCTATGAAATTTGCAAGATCATACGCCGCCATCCACAAACCAAGCGCACGCCTGTCGTCATGCTGACCAGCAAGTCTTCCCCTTTTGACCGTATACGTGGCTCGCTCTCAGGTTGCAGCAGCTATCTGACCAAGCCAGTAGAGCACCTTAAGTTTCGCGCTGTAGTGGAAAAGACCCTGACTGCAGGAGACGCCATCTTCACCATGGACAAGAACCAGGACCTGGCCATGGGCATCTGATTTTTTTTGCAATTAGCTACCTTTGCCCTGAGGATCAGGGTGTTTCATCTACACATATCGGGAGTACATCATGGGCATGAAAAAAGCACTCGTTGTTGACGATTCCACGACTGAACTGGCCAACATCAAAAGCATATTGACTGATGCAGGCTATGTGGTAATCACCGCATCCAGTGGCAAGGATACTTTGGAAAAAGCCAAGGCCGAAAAACCCTCGATTATTTTCCTTGATATCGTCATGCCAGAGATGGATGGCTATGAAGCTTGCCGCAGTCTGACGCAAGACCCTGCAACCAAAGACATTCCTATCATTTTTGTCAGCAGCAAATCTCAAAAAGCTGACAAGATCTGGGGCCAGTTGCAAGGTGCCAAAGGCTATGTCGCCAAACCCTATACTGCTGACCAGATCATCGATCAGCTCAAAATCGCTGCCTGATTTCAATATCTTTTTACCCATGCATGGGGGCGGTCATGAGTCAAATCACATCCAGCAATGCCGGGCAGCCTACGGAATGGCTGCCACCCAGCATTGCTCTGGATCGCTTCACTCCACCCGGTGATTTGTTGTGGAGCGATGTGGCACCGCTAGTCGAAAGAAAGCGTTATGGCTATCGCGTGGGTTCGCTGAATTTGCTGATTCGGGCTGAGGTAGGGAGTGAAGTGATACGACCACAGGCTGTTGCGCCTCTGCCGGGTGCAGCAGCCTATTTGCTTGGTTTGATCAACCTGCGTGGCAATCTGGTGCCCATCTTTGATCTGGGCCTGGTGCTTAGTGGCCGCAGGTCTGAAGTTGCGGCGTCTAAATTATTTTTGATACTGGATAAGGCAGAAAATGCCGTTGGCATGCTGATAGACAGTTATCCGCAACCGCTGACGGAATTGCGTACCATCACACAGATGCCGCAATTGCCAGCAACACTGGAAGCCCATGTAACAGCCGCCTTCGTCAAGGATGACAAGGTCTGGCTGGATTTCAATCATGAAAGTTTTTTTGAAAAACTCAGCCGTAGCGCATAGAGCATAAAACTTTAAGCAAAATCTGGCTGAGCCTTGTTTGAATAAGCAGTCTTTGATGTTTTTCTTGTGGAGAGCAAAATGAAATTACGTACTCCGAATATTGGTATCCGGCTCAGTCTGGGATTTACAGCGGTGTTATTGCTGCTGGCGGTAACGGCCTGGCTGGCGATGTCCAACCTCAAGAGCATCAATGAAGGTACCCACCGTATTGTGGATGGTAGCTATCCCAAGGTTGTGCTGGCTTACAAGATGCTCGGTAATGTCAATGCCAATGCGCGTTCGATGCGTAATATGCTGCTCTTGAATGATCAATCGGCAGTTGAAAAAGAACAGCAATTGATTTTGTCACGCAGACAGAATCAAGAAGAAAATATCGCCAATTTTGAAAAACTGATTACTAGCGCTGAAGAAAAAGGCATTTTCCAGGCAGCCACCGAGGCACGTACCAAATACGGTACTTCGCAAAGGGAATTCATGCGCCTGGCGACTGAAGGTAAAAAGACAGAAGCGACTACCTGGCTGCTGGGAAATCTGCAAGCCGATCAGGAAAAATGGTTTTCTTCCATGGATAGCCTGATTGATTACCAAACCAAGCTGGTGAACAGGGATGGTGCCGCAGCCGATAACACTTACCTGACAGCGAAAAACGTATTGGCCGCAGTGGCCGCACTTTCCATCTTGCTGGTGGTTGGTGTTGCTTACTGGATGACGCGCAGTATCACCAAGCCGGTATCGCATCTGATCGGCGTTATGCAAAAACTGACACAGGGCGATGCCACCGTAAGGGCGCGCAGTAATCATCCTGACGAAATTGGCAAACTCTCACGCCAGTTTGACAAGATGGTGGATGAACGTGAAGCCAGCCGCAAATCCATCGAAGATGAAAATGAAAAACTCAATGAATCCGTGCTGGTCTTGTTGCAGGCGGTGGCGCAACTGGCGAGCAGAGATTTGACAGTAAAAGTGCCAGTATCTGCCGACGTGACTGGTGCAGTGTCTGATGCCTTGAACATGCTGACCAGCGAAACCGCCAAAGTGCTGCGCGATGTAAGTAATATTTCTGCCGACGTGACCGAGGCCACGCTGAAAGTGAAAGCGCAGTCCGATAACGTGATGGCAGCGGCAGCAGAAGAAAGGCTGGAAGTGGAACATACTACCTTGTCACTGTCCACCGCATCTGAAGAAATGCGCAATATTGCTGACCTGGCCCAAACCTGCAACCGCGCTGCTGACAATGCGATACGCTCAACCCAACTGGCGATGGATACGGTCAACAGCACCGTGGGTGGTATTAACAGCACCCGCGATATTATCCGCGAAACAGAAAAACGGATTAAACGCCTGGGTGAACGTTCACAAGAAATTTCCGGTGTCGTTGGCCTGATTAATGCGATTGCAGAACGTACCCACATCCTGGCTTTGAACGCGAGTATGCATGCTGCGTCAGCCGGTGAAGCTGGTCGTGGTTTTGCGGTGGTTGCGGATGAGGTGCAAAGGCTGGCAGAAAATGCGCGTCAGGCGACGCTGCAAATTTCTGGCCTGGTCAATAACATCCAGCTGGAAACATCAGATACGGTCAACACCATGAACTCGGCAATTGCCCAGGTGGTGGAAGGCAGCCGTCTGGCAGAACAGGCCGGTCTGCAAATGCAGGCGACCCAGAATGCCACAACAGAATTGGTGGAATCAGTACAGCAAATTGCCATCAAGTCCCATGGTCAGGCAAAGGCCAGTCAGGAGCTGCTGGACAGAGCGATACAGATCAAGAAAACCAATCAGGAAACCAGTTTGCAACTGGATGAACAATCTGCGCAAACCACCAACCTGGTGGAATATGCAAGGATGCTTTTGTCTACTGTACGCGTCTTCAAACTGGCGGCTTGATACGACCCAAGCCTGCGCAAGACTTTGCGCAGGTTTTTCTCTTTCCAACTTACCCATCTGAGGCAGTATGGAACAGCTAGAAAACCATGCTACAGATTTCAGCCATGTTGTTCTCGGTGCCCTGGATGAGGTATTCAATGCCCTGGAAACCGATGCAACTCATTCAACTGATGTCGCAGTAGTCACCCGCGCACTGGCTTGTTATATAGAGCAATTGCGGCGCATACGCGCAGCAGCCAGTGCCGCTGACATGCCAGGCCTGCACTGGGTCTGCGCGTTGATAGAGCGCAACCTGATCAGCCTGTATAACCAGAACCGCAAACTCAGCGAAGCAGAATATTATCTGCTCAGCGAATGGCCTGATCTTCTGGCCAGCCATGCCCTGAATCATGGTGATAAAAATATAGAAACCCTGATCGATCATCTATCGACAGCCAGCTGGCCCCTGCCTTTGAGTCACGGTGATTCTGGCGAATTACGGCAGTTACTAAATAGCGATCCGCTAACCCCCGTAGATGAGGTTGAAGACGCACCTGCACTATTCCTGGTGCCTGCTGCGACACCAGCATTTGCCGAAGCGGTGGTACAAATAGAGGCAGAACAGTTAAGCACCCCCAAACAGTCTTTCGACTTGCATGATGCCCTCGATGCACTGGTGATGACCCTGGCTGCCGATGAGCATTTTGGCCTGGGCGGCGAAACTGATGCAGCTACCCTGCAATGCTATGCCGCCCAATTGCAGGCGTTTTCTACATGTGCTGCGCAATTGTCCATGCATGCTGTGGCCGATGCCTGTCATGCTTTCGCCGATGTCGTCACCTTGAGATCTGAAGTCGCGAATGCCTTGAACGAGACAGAACTGAGTATATTGCAGCGCTTTCCTCTGATGCTGATGGACAGCATTGCCGATGCAGATAATCCTGAAGTAGTAGCGGGTTTGCTGGATGTCATTTATGACCCGGTATGGAATGGGACCGAGGCGCTAGCAGAGCCATCAACAGAAATCGAAGTAAATGAAGCAAATGAAGCAAATGAAGCAAATGAAGCAAATGAAGCAACCGAGGCAACGTATACTGAACTGGAACAAAGCGAAGATACTGAACACGGCCTCACCATGCAAGAAATCAGCAGCGACATGCTGGCCTTGTTTGCCAGAGAATTTGGCTTGATGGCTGACATGCTGGCAGCGGACCTGGCTGCCGTTGTCGCCGCAGGCGATGATGGCGAAAAGCGCCACCTTGCCTTGCAGAACTACGTCGAAGCCTTGCTGCGCATAGCAACAACTTCCGAATCCATAGGGCTGACTGCCTTACATCGTTTCTTATCCCTGCTCGCTAATCTGGTCTCAGCGCAAACTGAAGCTTTGGATAATCAACAAATCAGCTTGCTCAATGATTTGCCTGCCAAACTGACAGGCTATTTGAGTAATCCAACAGAAGAAGTACCTGCGCTGGAGTTGCTGGCTCTTTTGATGGACCAGGTCTGGTCCCAAACTGCGACTAAGGATGGCAATGAGTCCCTGTTTGCAGAACTCATCAATGTCAACATTATAGAAGAAATTCATGATGGAGAAGAGCTTGCTGTCTCTATCACGGAAAGCGATGTTTCCATACAATTGCCGGATGATTTGAATACTGAATTATTTGATGGTCTCTTGCAGGAATTGCCAGTACAGGTGGGCAGTTTTACCAGTGCCATAGAAAAATTTTCCAGCGGCGCTGGCAGCATGCAGGATGTAGAGCAGGCCAAGCGTGCTGCACATACGCTGAAGGGTGCAGCCAATACTGTGGGAATAGCCGGTATCGCCAACCTGACTCATCATCTGGAAGACTTGTTGATTGCGCTCAGCAATAAGCAAAGCCTGCCCGACCAGACATTGTCAGAACTGTTGACCGAAGCAGGGGATTGCCTGGAAGCCATGAGCGAAGCCGTGGTTGATGGCGGTACTGCACCAGCCCAGTCACAGCAAGTCTTGCAGCAAGTTTGTGACTATGTCAGTTTCATGAACAGCGGTGAATTCCTTGTTCGCAGTGAGCCTGTACCATCAAGCCAGTCAGTTGCAGCGACATCAGCAGCACAACCTGCGAGCGTAGTGCTTGACCTGGTCGAGCCAGGTTCACACGCTGCAGAACCGATGCTGCGGGTGCCTGCAAAAGTGGTCGATGAATTGCTGCGCCTGGCTGGTGAAAATGTCATCTCGAATGCGCAAATCCAAGAGCAATTGAAACAGACCCAGAAACAATCGAAAGCGATACAAAAGCACGATGTCCTGTTCCAGAAACTCATCGCCGATCTGGAAACACTGGTCGATGTACGCGGCATGAGCAGTCCACAGAAAAAGGCCAGTATCAGTACTATTGATGGTGATTTTGATCCGCTGGAGTTCGAACGCTATAGCGAGCTGCACACCATCACTGCGCAATTGGTGGAGGCACGCACCGATGCCTTTGAAATGTCCAATCACATTGATGAGCAATTGCATGGCCTGGCGGAATTGCTGGAAGTTCAGCGCCGTTTGCAAATGGAAAACCAGCATGCAGTGATACGTACGCGCCTGGTGCCGGTGACGACCATCGTTTCGCGCCTGCAACGCAGTGTACGCCAGACTTGCCGGTTGCTCGACAAACAAGTGAACCTGAACATACTCGGCGCAAATACCAATATCGATAGCAATATGCTCAATGATCTGACTGATCCATTAATGCATATCCTGCGCAATGCGGTTGACCACGGCATAGAGACAGCAGCCAGCAGACTGGGTGTGAACAAACCCGCAGATGGCCTGATAGAACTGAGCTTTGCGCGTGAAGGCAACTCCATCGTCGTGCGTTGCAAGGATGATGGTGCAGGTCTGGATTATGCCGCCATACGCCGTACCGCCCTGAAGCGCAAGATGATCAGCGTCGAACGCATCTTGTCTGAAGAAGAACTGGCCAGGCTGATCCTGGTGCCAGGCTTTTCTACTCGCGACAGCAGCACCCAGACGTCTGGTCGTGGCATAGGCATGGACATGGTGCATGCACGCATACTGGAAATGAAAGGCTCGCTGAACCTGCGTTCAGTCGCTGGTCAGGGTCTGGTGGTGGAATTGCGCTTGCCAGCCAGTCTCTTGTCCGAACATACCCTGATGGCACGAGTGGCGGGGCATATGATGGCGATTTCCAGCCGCCGAATTATTGATATCCACTACATCACTGATGCACAAATCGATACGCTGGCTGATCAGCCTGTCTATCGCGTTGGCGATGCCGTGCATAAATTGCTGAAGCTGGATCAATTACTGGGCATGCAGGATCATCGCAAGGAAGCGCGCAGCTACGGCTACCCGGTCTTGCTGATCAGTACCGATACTGGTGCTACCTGTGCAGTACAAGTTCAGGAACTGGTTGATGGCCGTGAAGTCGTTGTCAAGAAGTTTGGTCGCTATGTACCAAAAATCCAGGGAACCATAGGTGCGGTTATTCTTGGTGATGGCAGTGTTGCACCAGTTATCGATTTGCCGGAATTGTTGCGTGCATCCACCCAGCAATACGTCAATGCGGATGATGCCCATACTGGCTTGCCAGTGCAAACTGATCGTCAGGCAGCACATGTGCGTACGGCCTTGGTGATTGATGATTCCCTGTCAGCCCGCCGCGCCACGGCGCAGATCATGCGCGATGCCGGTTATGAAGTGCGTACTGCAATTGATGGTCTGGATGCCGTCGCCATCCTCGATGAAGTGGTGCCCGATGTGATTTTGGTCGATATGGAAATGCCGCGCATGAATGGTCTGGAGCTGACCAGCCATGTACGCGCCCGCAAGCTCGACAAACGCATTCCCATCATCATGATCACTTCACGCTCGACCCAGAAGCACCGGCAGCAGGGTGATGCTGCCGGGGTGGATGCCTACTTCGTCAAGCCCTTCAGTGAAGACGCCTTGCTGCAGCATATCAACCGCCTGACAGGAGTTTGAACATGGGAGCGATGATGCCGGGCATGAAAACAGAAGTACGTAACCGTCTGTTGCTGCGCATTGATAAGTTGCAACTCATGCTACCCCAGGGCGATGTCTGTGCGGTCGAATCCGTCGCTGACCTCAATAGTGAAAATGCGCTGGCACCTTCAGTTGGCAGGATTACTTATTTGGGTCAAAGTTGGCCAGTATTGAGTCTGAACGGTGAATTGCAGACGCTGGACAACATACCTGCGGCACGCCGCGCCTGTGTCATGCTGGCTACCGGCAAGGGTTTCCTGGGCTTGCTGTGTGACGATGTCAGGGTACTCAATCAGCAATCTGGCAGTGACTATGCCTTGCCTGCCGCCATGCGCACTGCCAACACACCTATACAGGCTATCATGCCCTTTGAAAACAGCCTGGCCTGCCTCAGTGATGCCAGACACTTGCTGCGATATGGTGCGTTCGCACAAGTCACGTCTGGACACCTGGAGAAAGAATATGTCTAGTGCAAATGCCTGGTTACTCGATATAGGTGATGGCAGACAAGTCGCCATAGGCCAGCGTGAACTGATACAAATCATGGATGCACAAGACAGCTTTGAAGTGCCGCTGGCACCTGCGCATATGCGGGAAGTGATTTTCTGGCAAAAGCGCGCCGTACCCGTCATGCAATTGCCTCTCCGTTTGGGCGGCAGGGCTTGCGCTGGCAGTATTCTGGCACTGGTAGCGTTTCATGATGCAGTCAGCAATAGCGCAGGCCTGGGTGCGATACATCTCGCAGCACCGCCGATACGTGTGCTGGTCGATGATAATCAGGCCAGCAGTCTCGAGGAGGCAGCTTGGGTAGACATGGCAATTTCCTGCTTTGAACAACAGGGGAAAAGCATACCTGTGCTGGATTTGAGTCGTCTGTTCGCAGCAATCCACTAACGCAGTCCATACCTGCGCATTTTGTTCAGCAAACCGACGCGGGATATCCCCAGTTGTTTTGCTGCATGCGTATGATTGTACTGGTTGTCATTCAATGCGCCGACGATAAGGCGCTTCTCCAGCGCGGCCACCTGTTCTTCCAATAAACCGGAATCCACCACAGGCGCATCGCTTGCGACCTCACCGCAAGCCAGGGCCAGATCATCCACTACGATTTCGTTCATTTCACCCGCCAGTGCCATTGCCGTTTGCAGGCAATGCTGCAATTCTCTGACATTGCCGGGCCAGGCATGAGATACCAACCACTCCTGCGCTGCAGCCGTCAGGCGTTTTGGTGGCGTTGATCTGGCCGCAATTGCCTGGGCTATCAAGGCAATGTCTTCTGCCCTGTCTGCCAGCGCCAGGGTGCGCATTTGTATGCCTTTGAGGCGGTAATACAAATCGTCCCTGAAACTTTTTTCTTCAACCATGACGGCCAGATCACGATTCGTGGCCGCGACGATGCGCGCATCGACACGCAATTCGGCTCGTGCACCTATGGGGAAAAAACTGCCAGACTGCAAGAAGCGCAAGAGCTTGACTTGCATGGGCAGAGGCATTTCACCGACTTCATCAAGGAATAGCGTGCCGCCATCGGCCGCAGCGATCAGACCTTTGCGGTCACGGTCGGCACCGGTGAAGCTGCCTTTGCAGTGACCAAATAATTCACTCTCGAATAATTCTGCGGGTATGGCACCGCAATGTACGGCGATAAAAGCTTTGCCTGCCCGCTTGCCCTGAGCATGCAGGGCGCGTGCCACCAGTTCTTTGCCGGTGCCACTGGGGCCGGTAATCATGACGGGCACGTCGGTAGGCGCAATGCGCCGTATCAGAGAACGCAATTCTGCCAGCTCTGCACTGATGCCTATCAGGCCCATGCTGTTGTCATCCGGCAGGGCGCGGGCGCGCCATACTGCCAGTTCACGTTCCAGGCGGCTTTTGTTGAGGGCGCGGTCGACCACGACGCGCAAGATGTCTGGGTCGAGTGGCTTGGGTAAAAAATCCCATGCTCCCAGGCCTATGGCACGCAGCGCCAGCTCGCGGTCAGCATGACCAGTCATGACGACAACCGGTACAGGGGCGAAAGTGGGCAACAGCGCCAGACCTTCATCGGGCGTGAATGATGGCGGCAAGGCCAGGTCCAGCAAGACCATATCAAAGCTGTTCTCCGCCAGCAGGGCAAGTACCTGCTCTGCGGTGGCGGCGACTTTGACGACATAACCTAGACTGGCCAGCCAGTTGCCACACAGACGTTGAAAGGCTGGCTCATCATCAACCAGTAAAATAGTTTGCATGCTCATGGTGTCATGGTGATATGGGGAGATAAAATTCAAAACAGCAATTCCAGCCTGCATGGCTGACCAGGGCAACGCTGCCGCCATGGGCTTCCACCAGCCTGCGTACTATCGCCAGGCCCAGGCCTGTACCACCAGGGCGGCGGCTCTTGAATGCCTGAAACAAATCGGTTATCTGTTCTGTTGGTATGCCGGGGCCGTTGTCGCAGATGCGCAGCCTCAGCATCTGCTTATGTGTAGCCGCTTCGATGTGGACGCGTGCGTCGGCTCTTCCGCGCAACATTGCGAGTGAATTATTGAGCAGATTATTGAGAATTTGCTCAGTACGCATACGGTCTATATTGCCGCTTAAATTTTCTTCGATATCGCAGCTTATTTGAACACCATTCGCCATGGCAGCAGGGCGTGGTTGAGCCACTATTTGATCAACCAGTTCTGCCACATCCACAGGCTGGCAATTCAGGCGCACTTCACCGGAATAACTGAGCAAATCCTGTATCAGATGATCAGCTCTTTCTATCTGTTCGCGTATGTCATTGCGCACTTCTGCCGGGCAAGAGATGGCAGCCATGCTGATGATGTTCAGGGGATTGCGCAACTCATGGGCGACTGTCGCAGCCAGCCCACCCAGTTCCGTCAGATGTGCCTGGTGCAGGCGCTGCTTTTCCTGGTCTGCGTAACGCAGCAACTGATCAAGGCGTCCGGCAGCGGCTGCCAGCAGGGCACCGAATACTGCGCCCACTCTTTGTACACTGGGGGTCGCTCCTTCCCAATGACGCAGTTCGTAATGCCATTCTGCCTGGGCGGCTTGTGCTTGCTGCCGGTAACAAATCACACAGGTTTGTTCAGCGGCGCCGCTGCCGGGTGCACCATCACGGGATAGAAAAACAGGCATGGGCTGGCGCAGATGGGTTTCCAACAGTGCAGAGGCGGTTACCTCCAGTTCTTGCCAGCTAGACGCCGCTTCCAGTTGCAAGCGCCAGTTACTTAGGACGGTGGCTTCCAGATGCGCACCGGGGAAGATCAGTTTCTCCATGAAACTGCGCATCGGCCTTTCCAGCATCAGCATGATGAGCAGCATGCCTGTACCCAATAACCATAACTGCCAAAGCGGCAATGCCGCCAGTGGACTAAAGCCGGTTTGTGCCACCAGGCTCAACACCAGACCTGCGATGGCTACCGTCAACAGACTCAGGGCCAGCCAGGCCAGGAAGCGGTTGGCCCACAGGTTCACCGCCATCATGTCATATCGCAAGATGCCGAGCACCAGCAAGACCGCATAGAAAGGCAACAGAATCACACTGTACGGGAAGATGGGTATGCCAAATGAGGCATTCAGGAACATCAGCGTAGAAGCTGAACCCCATACCCCGGCCAGGCAAACCGCCAGGATTTGCCCGCGCTTCTTCGGTGCTGCGGCAGGCCATGCCATCAGTAAGAGCAAGTACGCCCAGGTACTCAGGACACTGACAAAGATGCCGGGTATCCAGCCCCAGACCGGGAAGATGTAATAACGCTGGAATTCCAGCCAGGGCAGGAGGCTACCCATATCAAAAACGGTGATACCCAGCACCACCAGTAAGGCAACTGCATACCAGGCGATGATGCGTGCAGGCTGCAAACGGCCCAGAAACCGCAAGACAAAATGTAGAAAGAATACCGCATTCAATGGGCCGGTATTGACGAGCATCTTGCCGAGTTCGCTAGTCCTGGCATCCCCCAGATTGATGGCTAGTTGCCCGGTTGCCCACAGGCCTATGCCCACGCAAAACAGAGCCAGGGCTTTCATGCCCGGCTGTTGCCCAGCTTTTACCCACAGCCAGATCGCCAGCAAGGGGCTGATGATGCCCTGCAAGGCGAGTGAGAAAAAATAGAGTCCGTAGGCATTCATGGGAAGTAACTGTCAACAATCTTGATAGTAAATTTCAGTCAACTATATAGCAAGCTTACAGTGTTGCTGATACGTAAAGTAAATTTCCTTAAAAAAACAAGGGCTTATAAATATTTTCTGACTGGCACGCGGTTTGCGAATAAGGAGATAGGCAGTTTTCATACCTGCCACCCAAAAAAGCCGGAAACCATACAGCGCCGCAGGAAAAATCATGAACTCAACGACATCAAGCTTCCCACATTTCACTTTGCTCACCAAGGCCAACTGGGTCAGGCTCAACCGCATCCTGGCCTGGGCCATGGTCATCACGCCTGTGCTGCAATTTTTTGTGAGGGCGAACCTTGCTCACGCCTTGCTGGTGGATTTCGGTCTCTTGCTTGCGCATGGGCTTTTGTCGTTGATTTTGTTTGGCATGCCCAAAGTCAAACATAAAAATTTTATTTTTTCCATGCATGTCATGGGTTTTCTCCCGCATCCTTTGAGTCTTCGTCATGACTTCCTCATGACGGGCTACCGTGTAGCACTGGCTAATTTCGCCAGCTTGCTCTTGTTTGTTCCTGACGTCAGATGGCTGTCACTACTGTTTTTATATCCTTTGTTGAGGGCGCCGATTTCTGTTAGGCAACATTTAAAGGGCGCAATTAGCTATGCACTAAAACGCTGGGGGGTAAGAGATATATACAGCAGCCTGGTAGTGGGCATCTATTTCTTCTTTTTCATCACCAACTTGCTGCGTGCCTGATCAGGAGCGTGAACATGAGCCATATTGTTACCCTGACTGACGCGGTATTTCCCATCGCCCGCAGCAGTGCAGTCACATCCCGCAAGCAAGCAGCCATACACCCGCTCAATCGCCGCCAGGCAGGCTTGCCCAATCTGAGTAGCCTTGGCCTGGACTTGTTGAATGCCAGTAAATTACAACGTCTGTTCTGGCCAGTGCTGCCACTACTGACCCTGGCTGCCTATGCCACAGTTTTTTCCATGCAGTTATACCTCTTGCTGCCACTGGTTTTCGTCTTGCACTTTCTGGTCTCGGTGACTTTCGCCCATGACGTATTGCATGGAGCTGCTGGTTTCAAGCCACGCAGCACAGAATGGATCTTGTTTACCATGAGTATCCTGTTGCTGGAAAGTGGCCATGCCTTCCGTCAGGCTCACCTGCATCACCATAGCCATTGTCTGGAACAAGATGATTTTGAAGGCAGCCCTGCGTATCTGAGCTTGCTGGGTGCGCTGAAAGCCGGGCCTACTTATCTGGCACATCATTGGCTGCATGCCTACCGGCTCGCCAAAAGCCCGGTGCAAAGGCGCTGGATGCAGGCAGAACTATGTGCGGCCATCCTGGGCATTGTGATTGCCATACTTGTGCTGCCCTGGACTGCCGCGCCACTGACTTATTGCGTATTCATGTACATAGGCTCTTGCCTGTATCCCATTACTACAGCGTGGTTGCCCCACTTTAAACCCGACAGCGGCATACTGGGACAAGCCAGGAGCTTGCGTGGCAAGATCATCCCAGCCTTGCTGTTTAATCTTTCTTATCATCTTGAGCATCATCTGTACCCACAAGTGCCCAGCTATAACTTGCCGCAACTGGCAGACAGACTGGACCCCTATTTCGCCAGACTGGGTGTTTCAGTATTGCATGTGGTTTGAACAAAGCATTTGATGCAAGTAGAAATACTGGGGAGCCAGGCTTGCCCGATGTTAGGGGTAAAATGATGGAATTACGGTGCCCCAAGGAAAAACAAAATGAATGCATCATTGCCCAAGCAAGTCAAAATCGTCGAAGTAGGTCCGCGTGATGGCTTGCAAAATGAAAAAGAAAGCATACCCGCCGACGTCAAAATAGAGTTGGTGAACCGTCTGACCGCGGCTGGCTTTGTGAATATCGAAGCAGCTTCTTTTGTGTCACCCAAGTGGGTGCCGCAAATGGCAACTTCGGCAGAAGTCATGGCAGGCATCACGCGCAAGCCTGGTGTCATTTATTCTGTGCTGACGCCGAATATGAAAGGCTTTGAAGCTGCACTGGCAGCCGGTGCCGATGAAGTAGTCATCTTTAGTTCAGCCTCGGAAGCCTTCGCACAAAAAAATATCAATTGCTCGATTGCAGAGTCGATAGAGCGTTTTCGTGAAGTGGCAGAAGCCGCAAAAAAAAACAAGATTCGTTTGCGCGGCAGCATCTCTTGCGCTTTCGGTTGTCCTTACCAGGGTGAGGTTGCCGTCGATAGCGTCTCTGATGTAGTGCAGCGTTTGCGTGACCTCGGTTGCGATGAAATCGACATCGCTGACACCATAGGCGTAGGCACGGCCAGACAGGTGCAAAACGTCATGCAAACAGTGGCAAAGGATTTTCCTGTTGCGGCTTTGTCCGGTCATTTCCATGATACCTATGGTCAGGCGCTGGCGAATATTTATGCGAGTCTTGAAGTCGGTATTTCCATCTTCCATTCATCGGTTGCCGGTCTTGGTGGTTGCCCCTATGCCAAAGGTGCAACCGGCAATGTATCGACGGAAGATGTACTCTTCCTCATGCAGGGTCTGGGCATACAGACAGGTATAGACTTGAATGCCGTGGTGGATGCAGGGCAATTCATTTCTGCCCATTTGGGCCGTAAAGCAGTCAGCCGTGCTGGTAATGCACTGGCGGCGAAACGTCTGGCCTGAGTGAAAGGATGGCGGCAAGGTTCGTAAAGAATTTTACTATCTTGCACGCCTGCAACTGATATTCAGGGCAAGACTTCTACCCCGCGCCAGAAAGCGATGTAGCCATTTATTTCTTTCGCGGCATCCTTGGGTTCGGGGTAATACCAGGCAGCACTGGCGTTGACTTCACCATTAACGACGACATCGTAATAGCTGGCTGTGCCTTTCCCTGGACAAACCGTGTGTTTGTCACTGTCGCGCAAATGCTCAGGATTGACCTTATTTTTGGGGAAGTAGATATTGCCTTCGAGTTTCACAATCTCGCCTTCACTGGCCTGGGCGATGACGGTATCTTTCCATTTTGCGGTGGGCATAAAACTACTCCTCAATAAGTGAACGTGCCAGGCGCAAGCCTGTCAGTTGCCAGCGTGATGTTGCCGGGAAAAAGTTGCGATAAGTGTGGCGGCTATGGCCTGCCGGGGTAAAGGCAGAAGAGCCGCGCAAGACATATTGGTTGACCATGAATTTGCCATTGTATTCACCTACTGCACCAGCAGCCGGAACAAAGCCGGGGTAGGGGCTGTAGCTGCTGCTGGTCCATTGCCAGCAATGATCAAATAACTGGCTCAATTGACCTTCGAGCTCATGTAGCTGTGCTGCGTATTCCCATTCGGCTTCGGTGGGCAGGCGCGCACCTGCCCAGGTCGCAAAGGCGCTGGCTTCGAAATAAGAGATGTGGCCAAGCGCTTGCTGTGGATTCAGCGGCAACAAGCCATGCAGCCCAAATTCCTGCCAGTTTTGTTGAAAATCATAACGCCAGTATAGTGGGTGACGCAGGTCCTGTTGCCGGACCCAGTCCCAGCCTTCGGCCAGCCACAGGGCAGGGTTCTGGTAGCCACCATCTTCTATGAATTCCAGGTATTCAGCGTTGCTGATCAGACGTGTTGTCAGCTGGAAAGCTTCAAGGAACTGGCGATGGCGCGGCCCCTCATTATCAAAGGCAAAGCCCTTACCCTCGTGACCAATCTCAAACAGGCAGGCATCATAGTCTTGCCAGCTCAGAGTATGAGATGCGGGCAGGGGTTTGAGCATCTCGCTTGCGGGATACAGGGCCGGGAACAGGGGGTTGCATGACAGCAGATGTTTGATGTCAGTCAGCATGAGCTCCTGGTGTTGCTGTTCATGTTGCATGCCCAGTTCCAGCAAAGATGCGAAGCGCGTATCGCTGAGTTTGTCCTGGCAACGCAGCATGCGTTCATCGACATTGCGCCTGTAGGCCAGCACGGTGTCCAGGGATGGCCTTGTCAGCAAGCCACGTTGTGGGCGCGGGTGCTTGTCACCAACACCGTTGTAATAGGAATTGAAGAGTACCCTGAAGTCAGTATGAAAAGCCTGAAAGTCGGATTCAAATTGCTCAAGGATAAAAGTCTCGAAAAACCATGTCATATGCGCCAGATGCCACTTGATCGGGCTGGCGTCAGGCATGGATTGTGCCATGCAGTCTTCGGCAGACAAGGGCGCTGCAATCGCGACTGAACGTAACCGGATTGCTTGCCAGCGTTCAACCATGCTTGCCTGTTGCAGGCTTTGTCCCGGCTCTGTCAGGGAATCAAACAGCTTTGGCGTGGATAACGGCGAACCATTCATTTTTGTCCGTCCAGTGGCAGCTATGGGAAAAACCAGCATCGGCCAGCAAGGCATTAAAACCCTGTATGCTGTACTTATAGCTGTTTTCTGTGTGTATGTGTTCACCCTTGATAAAATTTCTTTGCCCGCCGGGCCAGGTGACCAGGATATTTTCCCTGGCGCGCAGATGCATTTCTATGCGGGATTTGTCGGTGTTAAAAAAAGCCTCGTGCTGCCACTGGCTGACATCAAAATCAGCGTGCAGTAAATGATTGATATGGCGTAACAGATTCAGGTTAAAAGCGACAGTGACACCCAACTTGTCATCATAAGCTGCATCCAGCAAGGTCTTGTCCTTGATCAGATCTACGCCTATCAGTATGCCCGCATCATTGTCACAGGCAGCGCGCAAATGACATAGAAACGCCAGTGCCTCTTCTGGTTCAAAATTACCTATGGATGAGCCCGGATAAAAGAACAGGCGCTTATCACGCCTTACTTCTACGGGTAGTTTCCAGTCCTGTGCCAGATCCAGCCCCAGCGCTGTCATCTCTATATGTGGGAAGCGCTGTTGCAAGCGGCGTACCGCATCCTGCAAATGAGAGACTGAGATATCAATGGGCACATACTGGTCAGGATGCAGCACCGGAAACAGCCGCGCTGCCTTGGCGCAATTACCCGCACCCAGGTCTATCAGGCTGCCACCTATACCGATGACACGCGCCATGTCAGCCATGTGCTGAGTAAAAATCTCTGCTTCAGTGCGGGTGGGATAATATTCCGGCAGCACGCAAATGGCTTCAAACAAGACCGAGCCTACGGCATCATAGAAATATTTGGGTGAGGTATGGGCGGCATCGGCGAGCAGTCCGTTTTCCAGCTCGCGGATAATGTGGGGTGGCGTGGTGCGCACACTATTGGCCGTGTTAGCCAGGCTATTGGATTCGGGCATGGTTTTGGGGCTAAGAAATTCAATCGGCAGGCCAGTGTGGTTTTGGTCTGTGCTTGATACTCAATACGGCCTTTCTTTCAGCCCGCCTTTATGCGGAGCTTGCCTTGGAGTCTAGTTGTGGACTCTGGTGTGGCACAGTGTACAACTTATTGTTTGAAAAATCTTGGGACGGTGTTTTCTCGGGTGGTTTTCCTACAAAGTGGGGTAATCTCAATAACGTAGTTTATGCGTATGCCTTTCAGCATTCTGCCAGAGTAGCTTCAAATGCAGACGGACCTAGAATCTTCACCTGGCTGTGAGCCTTCAATTACCGAAACCCTTATTAACGTCATTCCACCGGGCTGGCGCTCCAGCGTGAGGTTAGCTGGAATCCAGCGGCGTTCGTCGCATACTGTCGTAGCGTCTAATGTTTGATTCGTATTGCGCAAGTCTTTACTTTTCAAATGCATGCACACGTCATTTAAGATTGCAGGCCGGTGGTAGACCGGCGGCTACTTACCTTTTTGCTTCGCCAAAAAGGTAAGCCAAAAAGGCGACCCAGGCGTAGCCGCCCCTGCGGGGTTCCCATTTGTGCGGTACAAAAAATGGGAAATGCCCGAAACTCGCTACGCTCAAACACGGGCATTTCTTGATCCATTTTCTGTACCGCACAAACGGCGTCTACACATGGGAACTACAAATAATCAAAGGCAACGTCAAAAGCAACTTCAAATTCAAAAACAACGTCAACGAGACCATGTTTCATATTGCCAGAATACGGATCACTTTTTCTTTCAAACATCCATCAACTCAAAATGAAACACCTTGCTCACAATCTGCCACCTGCCATCCAGTTTTACCAGCGTTAAAAAATCGGTAAAAAACTTATTGGCAATCGCGCATTCGACGCGGGCGAAGGCGGTGACTGGTCCTGCTATTTCCAGGGAAACGATGCGGTCGCGGCGATTTTCGTTTTTGCTGGCGGGTGAGGGGCGTTTGTCGACGACGGGGAAGTATTGCTGCATGTCCAGATGCAGTAAATGACCTTCGGTGGCGCAGTAATAGTGGGCTTCGGGGTGGAATACCTTGGCCAGTATGCTGGTGTCACTATGGTGTATGCCATCGAAATACTGGTTCAGCATGGCGATGATGTCGGGGTAAGCGGTGTCCATTTTTGCCTTTCTTGTTTGACAGGGCGGCTGTCAGCCACCCTGTTTTTCAGTACTGCTAGGTTTGCTGTATTTGACGCAATTGCGTGACTGGTATGCCGCCTACTCCCCAGTTATCTGTATCCACTTCTTCTATGACGACGAAAGTTGTGGCGGGATCTTTGTTGAGTACGCGTACCAGCAATTCAGTGGCACCGGCTATCAGTTCGGCTTTTTGTGCTGCGCTGACATTTTCGCGGGTAACCTGTATGTGTACATAGGGCATGGCTTGCTTTCTTCACTGTTGATGATATCAGGAAGGCAGGTCCTCTGCTTTCAGCGCGGCTTGCACATGTGGCCTGGCCTTGACGCTAGCGAGGAAGTTTTGCAGGTGGGCAAAATCGCTGATATTCAGGTTCACGTGTTTGCTCCAGCCGCTGACGGTGAACAGATAAGCGTCGGCAACGGTGAAGGTATCACCGGTCAGGTAAGTGTGTCCTTCGAGGCGGCTGTTGACCCAGGCGAATTTTTTGCGCAAGAGTTCTGCTACACGCGTCTTGCCTTCCGCGGGCATGTCAGCATCAAACAGTGGTGCGAAGGATTTATGCAATTCTGAGCTGATGTAGTTTTGCCATTCCAGCACACGGTAACGTGGCAGGCCTGATGCTGGCAGTAAGTCGCGGTTTTCAGCGCTTTCGGCGATGTACTGGGCAATGATGGAACCCTCGGTCAGTATCTCGCCATTATCAAGTTCTACAGTGGGGACCTGACCTTTGGGATTGATGCTGTAGAAGTCCAGGCCATCGGCAGTTTTGTGAACATAGGTGTCAACTTTTTGCAAAGTAAAATCCAGGCCAGCTTCACGCAGGATGATGTGTGGAGACAAAGAGCAGGCACCAGGGGAGAAATAGAGTTTCATGATTTTGGGCTTTCGATAAAGGTTGACTGGCGGCTCTGCCATGATGAGCAGGGCGTGACGGCATACTATGCCAAACGAAAAAGTTGATAAACTAGGTAAAAGTTACTTTATAAATTACATGGTGTAATGTGAATCGACAATTTCCGGATGTATTGCTGGGTAGCATAGAATTGTTTTGCATGGCCGCCGAGCTGGAAAGCTTCAAGGACGCGGCAAATGCAGCGGGGCTGACGCCAGCTGCAGTGAGCCGTTCGATAGCCAGACTGGAAGAGCGCATAGGCGTGCGCCTGTTTGTGCGCACCACGCGACAATTACGCCTGACCGAAGCGGGGCGTGCCTATTTTGTACAATGCCGTCAGGCCCTGAACCAGCTTGTCGAAGCGGAGCGCGAGGTGTCTGGCCAGCAAATGCAACCGGCGGGTCTGGTACGCATCAGCATGCCTACGCCTTATGGGCATTACCGGGTGCTACCCTTGCTGGCAAAATTCCGGCAGATGTATCCGCTGGTTAAGCTGGATTTGCAACTCAGTAACCGAAATGTCGATCTGACCGCAGACGGTTTTGATCTGGTCATACGTGGCCGTAACCCGCCAGATTCAGGCATGATAGCTCGACGTCTCGAAGACACAGAGATCGTGGTCTGTGCCGCACCAGAATATCTGCAGCGCTTTGGCGTGCCGACCAAACTGGAAGACCTGGACCAGCATGAATGCCTGCAATTTGTCTTGCCCAGTGCGGGGCAAAATATCGTCTGGATATTCAAGCGTGATGGTGAGGACATAGATTGGCCCACCAGAGGTGGCCTCACCTGTTCAGAAGACTTGCTGGGCATCATCACCCTGGCAAGACATGGCGCAGGATTGATGCAGTCTTCGCGCTTCATGGTGGAAGAGGATTTGCGCTCTGGCCGCATGGTCGAGGTGCTACAGGAATTCAGCGGGCGTACTAGGCCATTTTCATTACTGTATCCGCTTGACCGTCACCTGCCTTTGCGTGTCAGGGTATTTATTGATTTTCTGATTGCAGAACTGGCGCAGAAATAGTATCCCATGTCAGTACCTGTTGTATCACCCAGGCCGCATCATCCAGCGGCAAATCATGGCCTGCTGTGGGATGTAGATGCAGGGGGCTGTGCCATAGCTTTGCCAGCTTGCGTGAGCAGTTTGCATTGACCAGCTTGTCATGCTCGCCTGCCAGTAAAAGCAGTGGGACTTTGCCTGAGTGGGGCGGCGCACGGAAACGCATGGCGGCCAGCAATTGCCGCAGAATATTGCCAACGCTGATGGGCTTTTCCAGCGCATACGTTGTCCATCGCCTGATGATTTCTTTCGCCTGTTCTGTTGTTTGCAAATTGCTGGTGATGCGCAGGATCAGGCGTTCGCGCTGGGTGCTTGAGCCAAATAACATGGTGGCAATCAGCGCAGGATAATTTTCCGGTCTCAGTCTGTGATAAAAGGGATTATGCGGTGCCACACTGGTATTGATCAGTACCATGCGCCGCAAGTCATCCGGGTATTGATTGGCCCATGCCAGTGCCACCATCGCCCCAAGTGACACTGCCAATACGTGCACAGCCTCTGTTACCCCTTGTACCTGCAATTGCCGGTGACAATGATCTGCCATCGCTGCTACCGTAGTCAGGCTATGTTCAGCATGCAATTGACCATTGCCAGGAAAGTCCAGGCACAACACGCGCTCAGCACCTACTGCCTGCTTGAAGCGTGCAGGAAAATCTCCCCAATGCCTGCTCTCGCGCATGAGGCCGCGCAATAATACCCAGGTTGTCATGGTCGGTACCAGCGTGCGACAGCACGTTCTTGCAGCCGCAAACGGGTAGGGCCTTGTGCCAGCCACTGCGCATGGCCGCAGGTTGCCCGCATCAGGAAGTCCAGCCATGAATTATGCCTGCGCAAAACGCGGCTCAACCTGTGCTGCGCCACCGGGTTGAACATGCCGTGCCGCGAAAATAACTGACGTGGATTTTTCTTGACCCATAACCATGAACCCATTTCCAGCGTCAGCGGCAGAAAAGTTTTGCTGCTGTCCTGCTGCGCCTGCAGGTAGAGGTAATCCCAGATATCACCATGGGTGCGGTATTGCAGGCTTTGTGGCTCAAACAGATAGGAGTGATTGGGATGGGTTTGCTCAAATAATTCTTCCAGTGCCAGGATGTCGGCCAGATGATCTATTGGATGCACGCTGTGCGCATGCGGGAACCATACACGGTCACGCAAGCCAAAGCCTGAATGACAATCTATCGCCATGCTGAAAGGGCGGGCGAGCAATTCCTGTTGCACGGTGTGACAGAGTGCCAAATTCTCCGCTTCCATCTCTGCACCGGCAGCGCCGCGATACCAGGGCAGGCGCGGGCTATAACGGTGACCACCGAGCAGGAAAGGTACCTTCTCTTGCGCTTCGACTGGAGCATTGCGCATCAGATCGACACCACTGGGATTGCAGCGTGTTGCCTGCCACATACCACCAGGATTGACCAGAGGCATGAATACCAGACGTACATCCTGTAACATATGCTGCAGGCTCTTGTCCCAGGATAGACGTGTCAGCAGGCCACGCAGGAAAGTTAGCAAGACTTGCGTGCCTATGCGCTCCAGTCCATGTATGCCACCAAAAAACCCGATGGCTGGCAGACTGCTATCAGGATTGCCCAGCGCCAGCTTATAGACTGGAAATTGTCTGCTCTTGACTGCAACTTCGCACAAGACATCCACCTCCAGCTGGCCGCGGCCAAGGGCGATGATGCGTTCGAGTTCATTCAGTTCAGGCAATGCAGACATGGTGGGTGCTTAAAAGTTAACCATGCCATGCTAGAGGAGCTATACGCAGAATGCAAGAAACACGCAGCTTAGATGTCAAACTCAGCAATTATGACCAACACATGACAGTTTTTAGGCGTCTGGGGAACTTTTCATCTGCCCTGGCCTCTGCATATAGAATTGTGCAGAAGATTTACATAAATCAAACAAATTGAAGGAGTTGCTTTTGTCGAGTCAAATGAAAACTATCACTGCTGATGATGAGGCCTACTGGTCAGATATCCGCGAACAATACACGGTCTCACCTGATTTCATCAATCTGGAAAACGGCTATTTCGGTGTGCAAGCGCGGCCTGTGTTTGAAGCGTTCCAGCGCTATCAGGCGCAGGTGAATGCCGAGACTTCGTATTTCTTGAGAGTGCGTTATGCACCCATGTTTATGGAAGTCATGCAGGCCCTGAAGGACTTTTGCGGGGTTGATGAGGGTGAACTGGTACTGACGCGCAATCTGATTGAGGGCATGAATATCCTGCTGCAGGGTTACCCCTTGCAGGCAGGTGATGAAGTCATACTCGCCACGCATGACTATGATCTCGTCATTGATACCTTGTTGATGCTGGAGAAACGCAAGCAGATGCAACTGCGACATTTGCAATTGCCGTTAGACCCTGCCAGTGATGAAGAAATCGTCGCGCATTATGAACAGGCGATCACGCCAAAAACCAAGCTGATCCTGGTCACTCATGTGGTACACAGGACAGGGCAGATCATGCCGGTTGCTAAAATTACTGCCATGGCAAGGCGGCATGGGGTAGATGTCATGGTTGATGCGGCGCATTCCTTTGCCCATTTGAACTACCGCATGACTGAGCTGGGTGCAGATTTTGTCGCGGTGAATTTGCACAAATGGCTGGGTGTGCCGCTGGGCGTGGGCATGCTGTACATACGCAAGAACCGGGTAGCTGATATTGCGCCGCTGTTTGGCAATGCCAAGTTTGCCGACAATGAGATTTTCAAGTTCACACAAGTAGGTACGGTGCCACCAGCGAATGTATTGGCGGTGTTGGATGCCCTGAAGTTTCATGCATCCATAGGTTCTGCCAACAAGGAGGCGCGCCTGCGCTACCTGACGCAATATTGGGTGAATCAGGTGCGCGATTTGCCCGATGTGCGCATCATGACGCCAACCGACCCACAACGGTCCTGTGCGATTGCCGGGTTTGGCATAGGCGGTAATTCTGGCCATGCCATCGTCGATTACCTCATGCGCGAGCACAAGATATTCACTGTCACACGTGAGCTGGATGGACATGACATCGTCAGGGTGACACCGCATCTTTACACCAGTTTGGAAGACCTCGACAAGCTGGTGGCAGCGATCAAACAACTGACGCAAGCCTGATATAGGGCAAGGGCAATCGAGATAATTTCCAGTTTACAGGATTTTAATATCCTATATAATGGAATTTATGGATATCAATACGATTATTGCCCGCAGGGTGCGCGAATTGCGCGATCAACAAAAGCTGTCGCTCGATGCGTTGGCCAAGCGTAGCGGCGTCAGCCGTTCCAATATTTCCCTCATAGAACGGGGCGAGAGCAGCCCCACGGCGGCAGCCCTGGACAAGCTGGCCGTGGGTCTTGGCGTGACGCTGGCTTCCTTGTTTGAGGACAGTACGCCAGCAACCGTGGCTACACCAGTCTCGCGTCTGGCCGAGCAGGTGTGCTGGACTGATCCTGCTTCCGGTTATATGCGCCGCAATCTTTCACCTGGCCTGATTTCACCCCTGCAATTGGTGGAGGTTGAATTCCCGACGGGGCAAACCGTGCGCTACGACAGTTTCCACCGCGATGTGGATATACAGCAGCAAGTCTGGATACTGGCGGGCGAGATGCGTCTCTCCGTTGGGGAGCAGGTCTGGGATTTGCAGACGGGCGACTGTCTTTCCATGACACTGGATAAACCAATTACTTTCCATAATCCTGGAAAAGTCGCGGCGCGCTACCTCGTCGCGCTTTGCAAGTAGCCACTTCTTACAGTTTTCAACTCATGGAGCGAATCATGTCTGAGCAAGTCCATATCCAGATTCTTGACGGTGCAGAAGCACAAGCAAGCGTAGCTGCATTGGCAGAAGTATTGACGGACTGTGTGGCCGGTGGCGCGTCCGTCAGTTTCATGTGGCCCCTGCCGCACGAACGTGCACTGCAATTCTGGCAGGATGTTGCCGACGGCGTGGCACGCAGGGAGCGCATCTTGCTGGTCGCCAGAGATGACAACGGCGATATCATAGGCACGGTACAATTGATTACCGCCATGCCAGACAATCAGCCGCACCGCGCCGATGTCGCCAAGATGCTGGTGCACAGGAAGGCACGTCGCAGGGGCATTGCGCAAGCCTTGATGGCGGCAGTGGAACAAGCTGCCAAATCCGAAAGCAAGACAGTGCTGGTGTTGGATACCGTCACCGGAGGCGATGCCGAGCGTCTGTATGAACGTGCTGGCTGGCAAAAGGTAGGTGTTGTACCCAACTACGCCTTGATGCCAGACGGTGAATTTTGTGGGACGACTTTTTTTCACAAGCAGATATAGCAGATATAGCGGAGTAAACTAAATGCGCATCGCAGTGATTTCAGATATACATGGTAATCTGGCTGCACTTGAGGCAGTAGCTTATGATCTGCGCTTGCGTGGTGTTGATCAGGTCGTCAATCTGGGCGACAGTCTGTCTGGCCCCTTGCTGCCAAAAGAGACGGCGGATTTCTTGATGTCGCAAGCTGGCTGGATACACCTGGCAGGCAACCATGAAAGGCAAATTCTGGAGCTCAATGAATTTTCCGGCGCTGGCGATGTTCATGCTCATGAGCAAATAACTGCAGAACAGAAAGCATGGATAGCAAGTTTAAAACCCGTGTTGCGTATGAGTGAAGAAGTTTTGCTTTGCCATGGCACGCCCACCAGTGATGTTGTGACCTTGCTGCAGACAGCGGAGAGAAATGCGACTGCACAAGAAGTCGATGCCCGCTTAGGCCAGTTTGATGCAGCGGTGATAGCATGTGGCCACAGCCATGTCGCGCGCAGCGTACGCAACGCTAACGGCCAGCTCATCGTCAACCCCGGCAGCGTCGGCCACCCTGCATATGCAGATGATTATCCTCACCCGCACGTCATTGAATCCGGCTCGCCGGATGCGCGTTATGCCATCATTGAAAAGATGGTGCATGGCTGGACCGCCAGCCTGATCAACGTTCCTTATGCATATCAGCAAATGGCAGAGCTTGCTGCCCTGCGTGGACGTAAAGACTGGGCCAGGGCCTTACGTAGTGGATATATGAACGGATAATATGAAGAAACTAGACGCGGCACTCATCATCATCGACATGCAACGTGGCATGGCTGACCCTAAATCCGGGCGCAGGAATAACCCGGGCGCGGAAGATAATATCCAGCAGTTGCTGGCAGCGTGGCGTGCGGCAGGCAGACCGATTGTGCATGTCCGGCATATGTCTCGATCTCCTGCTTCAGTATTCTGGCCAGGTCAGCCTGGCAATGAATTTCAAGATAGTTTCACACCATTGGCAAGCGAACATGTGGTCGAAAAAAATGTCACCGATGCCTTCGTCAATACAGGTCTGGAACGCTGGTTGCATGTGCGTGGTATCAAAGACCTGGTGATCGTCGGTGTCAGCACCAATATGTCAGTCGAGGCAACTGCCCGCAGCGCCGGTAACCTGGGCTTTGCGACCACGGTGGTAGCCGATGCCTGCTTCAGTTTTGACAGACTCGATTTGCAGGGCAAGCCCCAAACCGCAGAAGAAGTGCATCTGCATGCCCTCAGCAATCTGCAGAGTGAATACGCGACTGTGCTTGATACAGCGAGCTTGCTGGGCTAAAAATATCGCCATTACAGGTTTGATTGGAAGCGGTAATTTTCTTCAAAAATTACCGCTTCCAACATCTACCCTAAAGCCAGAAAATTTCATAGAATGCCCATCAAGCCGCGCGGGTTTGCGGAATCATATTTACTCAATGGGAAAATCATCATGGCTATGGATGTCATAGATTACAAAATTTTTGGCGACGACATGCAATTTGTCGAGGTCGAACTCGACCCTGGTGAGGCAGCAATAGGTGAAGCCGGTACCATGTTTTACATGGAAGATGACATACAAATGGAAACCATCTTTGGTGATGGTGCGGCAAGCCAGAATGGCATCCTGGGGAAATTGCTGGGTGCGGGAAAGCGTCTGGTGACGGGCGAATCCTTATTTACCACAGTCTTTATGAATAGTGGTGCGGGCAAGAAAAAAGTTGCTTTTGGTGCTGCTTATCCCGGCAAAATTATTCCCATGCACCTGGACCAACTGGGCGGTACCTTGCTGTGCCAGAAAGATGCTTTCCTCTGTGCGGCAAAAGGTGTTTCTCTTGGTATCGCCTTTCAAAAACGCCTGGGTGCCGGCTTCTTTGGCGGCGAAGGTTTTATCCTGCAAAAACTTGAAGGCGATGGACTGGCATTTGTCCATGCCGGTGGCGCCATTATCGAAAAAACTTTGCAACCCGGCCAGACCCTGCGCGTTGACAGCGGCTGCGTAGTGGCTTTCACCCAAGAAGTGGATTTCGACATCAAGTTTGTCGGAGGTGTCAAAACCGCGCTATTCGGTGGTGAAGGCATGTTCTTTGCCCATCTGCGCGGCCCTGGCAAAGTCTGGTTGCAGTCACTGCCTCTGGCGCGTCTGGCCAACCGTATTGTTGGTGCATCGGCAATCGGTGGCAGCAAAGGTGGTGAGCAAGGCTCGGTACTTGGCAGCCTAGGTAATTTATTTGAAGACAAGTAAGCCACAACTCCGCCGAAACTAAGCCACATTGAAACCATAATCGTTCAAAGACAGGGGCCACTCATTTAAAACATGAGTGGCCCCTGTACTTTTTATTGTCTGGCAATTGCTGGTCGCTGGAACTAAAAGTGGTTTACGTGTGTCTATCGTGAGCGTTATAGTCAGCTACTACTTCTATTTTATATTTTCCGTGAGTCTTTTATGTCTAAAAAAGCATTTCTCTTAAGTTTGATACTTGGTAGCCAGCTTGCCATGACAGGCTGTGCCGTTGTCTATGATATAGGGCAAGATTCCAACCAGCGCCAATGTGAAAAAATCCAGGACTGGAATGAACGCAAGACTTGCCTCCAGCAGAACAAGACGACTTACGAGCAGTATGAAAAGCAACGCGAGGACTTGCGTACCAAGGGTACAGAAAAGAAATAAGCCTTCAGGCCTCTTCACCCCTTTTCAAGCCTTGATAGCGTGCCAGATCACTAAGCCACAACAACCATAGGACGTTGCGTTGATGATGCTATCGATCAGCGCTCCCAACTTGTGCTTGTGGATACCGAATGCATACTTATTGACTTAACCTATAGTTGTCAAGAATACTGTGATAATTGTCATTTTCCGCAACAGGTGGTCTACCCTTTATGGGTAAATTCTGCCCACATTCCCCGCAGGGCATCTTGCAGATTGTCGGCAAAGCGTGGTGCATCAAAAAGAGGACTCGCCAGTACCTGTTCCCGTAAAGTTGAACGCAGTTGTGACAATTTATTGAGATCGCTGGCATGTGAAATGGCAAGCGTTACGAATTCATCCCCGTTTTTGGCTATCCAGTCGTTCAGACCAGCATAAGTGAGCAGGCTTGCTCCTTGTCTGGATGCCATGGTGGAGCCAGTCAATGTCAATGTAGGTATACCCATCCACAAAGCCTCGCAGGTAGTTGTCCCTCCTGCATAGGGAAAGGTATCAAGTATCATATCCACTTGTTTGTGGGCGGCAAGATAGGCTTCACGAGAGCTTGGGCCATGTAATTCAGTACGCTCAGGCGCTATGCCAAATTGACGCAAGCGCTCTTGTGTAACTAAACGTGTTTCGGCATTTTCCAGTTCCCTGCATTGTAACCTCAAGCGTGCTTCTGGCAGTCTTTGCATGACTTGAGCCCACAATTCGAGAGTAAAGTCAGTCAACTTGCCCACGCTCTGGAAACAAGCGAAAGTAATATAGGTATTGCGTAAAGCGGGTAAAGGATTCACCGCTACCTCCAGGTTGGGTTGCATGGCAGGAGGCGTGAAGCACAAACGTGTTTCAGGCAGATGCCAGATTCTCTCGGAAAAATATTCCTCGTGCTGTTCTGGCACAGAGATGTAGTCTGCCAGGACATAATCCATGCCGGGTGCGCCGGTTGATCCAAAATAACCTAGCCAGCTACATTGTACCGGCGCAGGTTTCCAGGCAAATACAGGCAGGCGATTTCCAGCAGTATGCCCCGCCAGATCGATCAGTATATCGATGCCCTGTTCATGTATCATTTCCGCTGCGGCAGAGTCACCGATGCTCTCAATGGAGTGCCAGGAACTGAAGTACTGTCTCAGGCGTGTATTGACGTTGTCGTTGCGGGTTTTATTGGAAAATGCCACGAATTCTATTTCCTGAAAATCAAAATGTTTCAGTACATTTTCCAGGAAATAGCCCACTGGGTGGTTTCCCATGTCGGCAGAGACTACGCCCACACGTAGTTTACGGCCAGTTTGAGATGACGTTTTCCATGTGGTATAGGGAGTACTACTCAAGGAAAGTTTATTCTGATAGGCGAGCACCTCTGCACGGTACTCTGCAGGAGCACCAGAGCTGCCAAGGCAGAGTTGGAATAGCAAATGACAATGCGCTTCCATGAAACCGGGATCTTTTGTAAGAGCAGTACGGAACCAAGTCAGTGCTTCCTTGTGTCTGCCGGTGTATTGTAAGATGGTCCCCAGAATTGTATAGGCATCCCCAAAACCATCAGGCTTGCCTTTCAGTGCCGACCTGAAACTGGCTTCTGCCTTGGAAAATCTTTTTTGGTTCAGGTGGATTTTGGCAAGGTTAATGTGCGTCAGCGGGTTGTCGGGATTGATATGCAGGGACTTGTTATAGCAGGCCTCTGCTTCACTCCATTGGCCTAGTCTGATATATGTGCCGCCGAGATTGTTCCATGTATTTTCAATAGCCGGGTTAATTTCCAGGGCTTGCTTAAAGTGAGGAATTGCCTCGGAATATTTATTTTGCAGGTAAAAAACCATTCCCAAGTTATCATGGGCTGCAGCTTCATTGGGTTGCACTTGGATACAGTGCCGCAGACTGGTTTCGGCTTCCTGGTACCGCCCCTGATTCATGAGCAATACACCCAGGTAACCATGTGCTATGGGATGTTCGGGCATCAATTCCAGGGATTTGCGAAATTTTGTTTCTGCCTTGGTCAACTCACCCTGCTCTTCGTATAGCAAGCCCAGATCAAAATGAGCAAGGGCAAAATTGTCATCCTGTTTGATAGCATCCAGAAGCAGATTCTTGGCTTCCTCGGTGCGCTTGAGCTGCATCAAAATTCTCGCAAGCGCAGAATAGGCTTCCATTGAAGCGGGCTTGATTTCGATCGCTTTCTGGTAGCTGGCAATCGCCTCTGGCAACTGATTTTTCAGTAATTGGATGGCCCCTAGATTGGAGTATGCCTCAGCAAAAACAGGGCGCAGTTGTATCGCGGACTTAAAGCATATTTCTGCATCTGCAAGCTTGTTTTGTTCTTTTAGCGCGACCCCCATGTTATTTTGTGTGTTTGCATCCTCAGGATTGGCCAGGCACATTTTCCTGTAAATGGATTCTGCTTCAGAATACTGTCGAGTTGAAAAAAGGATGGACAATAAGGCGTCTCTCGCCTGATCAAGCTCTGGAGCAATCTCCAAAATTTCCCTAAAGCTTTGTGCGGCTTCCTGAAGTCGATTTTGTTGTTGCAAAAAGTTGGCCAAAGTCCAATGTGCTTGAATAAATTGCGGGTCACATTCTATTGCTCGACGAAGTGCTTTTTCAGCATTGTTCACATCTCCCTGCGTTCCCAGCAGGTTTGCAAGTTGGAAGTGCGCCTGGCTGAATTTCGGCTTGAGGGCAAGCGCCTGGCGGCAAAAAGCGATTGCATCTTCTGTTCTTCCTTGTGATGTGAGGGTCACACCCAAGTTGTAGTGTGCCAATGCCTCATCCGGCTTGATAGAAATAATTTGGCGATAACAAGACTCTGCTTCAAGTAATTGTCCTGACTCGTCAAGTGTCAGCCCCAGATTTAAAAGAGCGTTAACAAAGCCAGGTTGAAGACTGACGGCCTGGCGATAATGCGCTTCTGCTACCTTCAGATCGCGGCGCTCATAATACAAGTCGCCAAGTTGATTATAGGTACTCGCGTCTTTTGGATCTATGCCGATGGCCTGTTCATAGCAATGTTGCGCTTCCAGTGGTTTCCCTTGTTTTAATAAGGCATCTCCCTGCGCTTTTAGATCCGCCGCCTGTTCTGGCTGTCCAGATTCCGCTGCCCTGGCTTCTATGGCTTGTGATTTTTTTTCTTGTGACGCGGAAGCAAATTGTTTTTTAAGCCAATTCAACATGAATGATATCCAAATTTGAGAAAACGCCTGTAGATAAACTGCATAGGCATTGATGACGGTATTTTACATCTCGCTTATAAAACTACTTGAGTTCTATTTTTTGTTGGTTCGTGTGCGCATAAAATACCGTACTAAGCATATGGACTATGCTGATGAGTTTATCTGGCAGTGAATGCTTGCTACAAAAAGACAACAGGGGCAAAAAATTGCCCCTGTTGTTCGCTTACAACCCTTTTCTTACGACCCTTGAAGCTGTCACTTACACGTCCATGATTTGCTTCAGCATATTACTGGCATACACATCGCAACAAATTTCGCTGGACGTACGTGAACCGTAGTGTGCGATGAATTCATCAAAGCTGCCGCTTTGCGAGTGTTCCATCTCTGTCTGTTCTGCCAAGGATTTTTCTGCCATTTTTGTATACAGGGCAAGCTGGTCTGGTGCAGGCGGGCGGGCGCGGAATTCTTCGGCCAGGCGCGTGCTTTGTTGAATAGCGAACTGGGTGAAAGAATTATTCGTTGCTCGTATGGCATCCAGTACCTGGGCTGATGGCGTCAGTTCAGGATGCTGTAGTTTTTCAGTCTGCACGCGCATGGCTTGCACATGGCTGCTATCACCACGCTGTGCATCCAGCAGGACGGCTACCGGCGCAATCTTGTCCAATAATTCCTTGCCCCAGTCTTGCAGGGAAACCGCTCGCCCTTGGCGAGACAACATCAGGCCAGGGCGGCGGCCTTGTTTGACAGTGAGGGCAAAATTCTCGACATTTTCATCGCCTTCAGCCTGGTTCGTTAAAGGGCTTTCTTCCAGCGCACAAAACAGCAGGAAGGCATCCAGGAAACGTGAAGTTTCCAGGCTGATACCGAGTGGGTCGAAAGGATTGACATCCATGCAACGCACTTCTATGTACTGCACCCCACGTGTACATAGTGCTTCAACTGGGCGCTCGCCCGTCTTGATGACGCGTTTGGGCCGTATCGTGGCATAGAACTCGTTTTCAATTTGCAGCACATTGGTATTGATCTGTACCCATTCTCCGTTTTGCTGCGTACCTATTTTTTCATAGGCCGGGTAGGGCTGGCGCACTGCCAGCGACAGGCTGCGCATGTATTCTAGCAAGGTGTTATACGGCGGCACCAGGCCAGACTGGGCATTATTCTGGTAACCCAGATCGCTCATGCGCAGGCTGGTCGCATAGGGCAGATACAGGGTATCGTCGGACAGGGTTTCCAGCTGATGCGGGCGGCCACGCAAGAAAGGGGTGGACAGCGCAGGCGAGGCGCCAAACAGATACATCAGCAACCAGCTATAACGATGGAAATTGCGTATCAGTGAAATATAATTTTCGGACTGCACATGCATGGCGCTGCCGCTAGTATTTTCTGCCTGCTGCAAGACTTTCCACAAATCTTCAGACAACGAATAGTTGTAATGGATGCCGGCAATGCATTGCATACTCTTGCCATAACGCAGTGCCAGGCCACGGCGGTATACATGCTTGATCATTCCTATATGCGAATCGCCATACCAGGCGATAGGGATATCTTTTTCTTCCGGCAGGGTGCAGGGCATGGATTGATGCCACAGCATTTCATTGCCCATGACGGTATAGGCAAAGCGGTGGATATTGTCGAGTTCTTCGAGCGCGGTGGCGATGTCTGGTTCTGCTGGCGTAATAAACTCCAGCAGAGATTCAGAATAATCGGTTGTGATTTGTGGATTGGTCAAAGCTGAACCCAGGGCTGGAGAATGCGGCGTCAAAGCCAGTTTGCCATCTGCATGTACCCGCAGGGTTTCCCGTTCGATACCACGCAAACCACCGGCCAGCAAAGGTCGGTTTGCATCACTATCGAATAGCGTCAGGCGTCGGTTTAACAGAGTGCTCACGGTGTCTTCCTTCAAGATTCAGTTGTCTTTGCAATCACGTTTGCAAAAAATATCGAGCAAGCATAGCCGAAAAATGAAAATGGCATACGAGCTTGCTCAAATTTCATATATGAAAACTTTTTTAGTTTATAACGGTCTCATGACCAGCCGATTTCAAGGCGACATTGAAGGTTAATAGGTCCCGCACTGCAGCAATATATAAAATATTTCTTGTTTTGTTAGCATCGACTTAGAATGCATTATTCTTTTTCATACAGGAGTTGAAGTGTCCATCAAAAAAATGTCTGTATTCGTATCAGCCAGTGTACTTGGACTGGCAACATCCGGTCTGGTGTTGGCTGCCGACCCCGTGCCGCCTGTGGCTGCCAAAATCAAATGGCAAGAAACCCGTCACGGCGAAGTCGTCACTGACGATTACCGCTGGCTGCAAAAAAAAGAAAATCCTGAGGTAATTGCTTATCTTAATGCAGAGAATGCTTATACCGAAGCCCTGACGGCAGACATTAAACCCCTGTCTGACAAACTTTATGCAGAAATCAAGGGCAGGATGAAAGAGGTAGACCTGTCCGTGCCAGTGCGTCGCGGCAGTTACTATTATTATTCGCGTACAGAGGCAGGCAAGCAGTACCAGTTGTATTGTCGCCGCCGCGCCGGTGCTGACATGGCCTATGATGACAAGCTCGCCGAAGAAATTTTGCTGGACCAGAATGACATGGCCAAGGGACAAAAATTCTTTGCCGTGGGTGGCAGCTCCGTCAGCCCGGATGAGCAATTACTGGCATATACCACGGACACCACTGGTTATCGCCAGTATCAATTGCAAATCAAGAACTTGCGCACTGGTGAATTGCTCAGTGACAGCCAGCCCCGTGTAACGTCGATGGCCTGGGCTGCAGATAACAAGACCCTGTTTTTTGTGCAGGAAGACCCAACCACCAAACGTTCTGACCGCCTGTTCCGTATGGAAATCGGCAAGCCTCCGGTAGAAATCATGCATGAGGCCGTTGAGCAATTTGGCCTGCAAGTCAGCACGACTCGCGACAGACAGTTTATCGTCGTCAACAGCAACGCCACTGATACCAGTGAAGTCATGTTGCTGGCTGCAGACAAACCACAAGGGCAATTCCGTAGTGTACTTGGACGTGAAAAAGGCCATCGCTATCACCTCCAGCATCGCAATGGCGAGTTGTATATCGTCACTAACAAGGATGCCAAAAATTTCCGCGTCGTACGGGCACCGCTGGCAACACCTGACAGCAAGCACTGGCAGGAAGTGGTCAAACATGATCCTGATGTGCTGGTATCCAATGCGGACTTGTTCAAAGACTACATGGTCATCACAGAAAAGACCCAGGCTTTGAACCGGGCACGCATTTATGATTTCAATAGCAAGCAATGGAAGACGGTGAAATTTGATGACCCCGTCTACCTCGCGATGGGTGCCGCTACGCCAGAATTTTCTGCCACCCGCTTCCGCATGTCTTACCAGTCACCCGTGACGCCACCGACTACCTTGGACGTGGATATGGCGACTGGGCAGCGTTATGTACTCAAGCAGCAAGAAGTGGTTGGTGGTTACGATGCCAGCAAATATGAAAGCCGCCGCCTGTGGATGACGGCCAGGGATGGAGTCAAAGTGCCACTGTGGGCGGTGTATAAAAAAGGCGTGAAATTCGATGGTTCAGCACCGTTGCTGTTGTACTCTTATGGCAGCTATGGCTATTCAACCGAAGCGACCTTTGCTTCCAGCCGCCTCAGTATGCTGGACCGTGGCGTTATCTATGTGCAGGCACATATACGCGGTGGCCGCGACATGGGTGAGCATTGGCATGAAGATGGCATGCTGATGAAAAAGAAAAATACGTTTTATGATTTTATCGACAGCGCCGATTACCTCATCAAACAAAAATGGACTAGTGCTGACAAGCTGATTATCCAGGGTGGCAGTGCCGGTGGTTTGCTGATGGGTGCTGTCGTCAATATGCGGCCTGACTTGTTCCGCGCCGTACATGCCGCCGTACCCTTTGTCGATGTCATGAACACCATGATGGATGCCAGCCTGCCTTTGACGACAGGTGAATATCTGGAATGGGGCAATCCGAACGAAAAACCAGCATACGACTATATGCGCAGCTATTCACCCTATGACAATATTACCCGAAAGGCCTATCCGGCCATGCTGGTGACCACAGGTTTGAATGACAGCCAGGTCATGTATTGGGAACCGGCCAAATACGTGGCCAAACTGCGTGATTTCAAAACCGATAAAAATCCGCTACTGCTCAAAATCAATATGGCTGCAGGGCATGGCGGCGCATCTGGCCGGTACGATGCCTTGCGCGAAGGAGCATTCAATATGGCCTGGATGTTCTCGCAATGGGGTATTAAAGAATAGTTGATGTGATATAGATGTGATACATGCCTGGCTTCGTTTCGCATGATGAGGCCAGGTTTAACCTGCTGCAAAATGAAGGACTGAATCATGAATTTCGCTTACACCATTATCTATGTCCCCGATGTCGCCGCATCGCTTATTTTTTTTGAAAAAGCCTTCGGTTTTTCTACCCGATTTTTGCATGAGTCTGGCCTGTATGGTGAACTTGACACCGGTGCCACGACGCTGGCCTTTGCTGCCCATGCCATGGGGGACATGAATTATTACTGTGGCCATGTGGCGGCACACAGTTCAGAAAAACCGCTGGGGATGGAAGTTGCATTTACTACGGCGGACGTGGCAGTCGCGCATGCTCAAGCCATCGCTGCTGGTGCACAGGAACTGGCAGCACCGGCTGAAAAACCTTGGGGCCAGGTGGTATCGTATCTGCGTTGTCCTGATGGCAGTCTGGTGGAATTGTGCACCCCTATGGGCGGTTAACAATTTTTGGGAGCTCTCGTCTTGTAAAAAAGCAAGAGCTTTATTCCCAGGAAAAGTATTTTTTGCGCAGCCGCTGTACTGTGCCATCTTTTTGTAAAACTTCATAGGCTTTGCGCCAGACGCGTTCTTCCTCTTCACTGACATTCATGGAACTGGCCATGTAAAGCTCGGCGCTGCCCATATTCAGGCCGGTCGTGAAATCTTCCAGGCGGAAGCCATATTCTTCTACCGCCGATATCATGATGGAATAACCCGAGTAAACCGCATCCAGCCCACCCAACTGCAATAGTTTGAGCAAACTTTGGTAATCTTTTTCATACTGGATATTGCGAAAATTTTCAGCAAGCAATTCTTGTTCCAATGAGGAGCCGCGCACGATGCCTACCCGCAAACCGCGCAATTGTTCGATTGAAGCATGCTCAATATTGACGTTTCCAGCTATCGTAGATCGCTTGCCAAAAAAACGGTTTGGCGCTGTGCCCAAATGGATTAGCCATTTGTAGCTGCTTTCGCGTTCCAGGGTTCTTTGCAGTGGAAAGACGCCATAATTCCGGCCTTCCCTGGTCATTTTGATTGCCCTGGCCCATGGATAAATACTCAGGTCGGGTTTGCGCCCCAGTTGTGCTGACATAGCCACAATCAATTCATAGACATAGCCTTGCGGCACATTGTGGTTTAGCCATAGATAGGGCGGTAATTCTGCCGTGACCCATTTGATTTGCGCATCAGTAACTTTTTGCGCCTGACTGGGCAGGCTGCAGAGCAAAGCAAGCAGGCAAATGAATTTTTTCATTCCGGTCCCATACTGCCAATGGAGGCATTTGTTGGTCTTTTTAGCTAGCCTGTGAGTTTGAGTCAAAATCATGTTCACAGCGAAATTCTAGTATTCAGATTATGCTTAAACTGGTCAAGTGAATTTTTATCAATTTTTACAGTTTTTTCTCATGAGTGAATATGAAAACCTGGTCCAATTTGTCATTTGAATTTTCCCTGGAATTGTCTATAACAAAGATGAAGGCAGTTGCACATTCTGTCGGTTTTTCCACTAGGAATACTGATGCTTGCTGTCTTGTCCCCTGACCATCGTGGTCACCGCGATATTCTCGCAACTGCCTCCGTGCTTTCTTACCTCTAGGGAGATAGTCATGAGACGCAGACTGTATTTCATGTTGCCTGACCTGAGTAGTGCCAGGGCGATGCTGGATGAGCTTTTACTTGCTCGTATTGATGAGCGACATATGCATTTTTGTGCGAAGGAAGGCATGCTGCTATCCGATATGCCTGAAGCCAATTCCTTTCAGAAAACTGATCTCATCCACGGTGCTGAAGTGGGAATGCTGATTGGTGGCATCGCAGGTTTGCTGGCAGGTGGTTTGTGGCTGATCTTCCCGCCTCAAGGTATGGAAATGCGCATCGTAGCCGTGCTGCTGTCTGCGATTGGCGGCTCCTTGTTTGGATCATGGGCATCGGCCAAGGCAGCCGAAGCCATACCCAGTTCCAGTCTCAAGCCCTTCATGGCAGATATAGAAAACGGCAAAGTCTTGCTGATGGTGGATGTGCCATTTAAGCGGATAGCCGAAATCCAGCAACTGGTCAGTAACCGTCATCCAGAAATTCGCTTCGGTGGCGTTGATCCGCATGTGCCAGTGTTCAGTTAGCGCCTGGTTTTATCAAAGCCTGCATCACACCCATCGCGGGCGGGGTGCAGCATTCCCTGAAATTTCCCTCGCTTTACATCCATCTCATTACCTAGAATAAATTCGGCATACAATGAACGTTTTTTAGACAACATTGCCGAAAATGACAGCCACTGCTCTGGAATTGCACGCGCTTTGCAAGAACTTTGGCAGACCTGCCGTTGAAAACCTCAATCTTACCGTGCGCCGGGGGGAACTATATGCCTTGCTGGGCCCCAATGGTGCAGGCAAGACCACGACCTTGCGCATGGTGGCAGGCCTCCTTTCTCCCGATAGTGGCAGCATACGCATACTGGGACATGAACTGGCAGCTGACCCTGCACTGGCCAAAAGCAAGCTGGCCTATCTGCCTGACGACCCCATGTTGTATAACAAACTTAAACCGTTTGAGTATCTGGAATTTGTCGCCGGCTTGTGGGGTGTACCTGCGGAAGTTGCCGAACCCAAAGCGCGTGAATTGCTTGAATGGCTGGATTTGCTCAAACATGCAGATGAACTGACGGAAGGTTTCTCCCGTGGCATGAAGCAAAAGCTGGCGCTGGCCGGGGCGCTGATACATCAGCCTGAACTTATCATCCTGGATGAACCTTTGACTGGCCTCGATGCCGCCGCTGCCAGACAAGTCAAGGATGTCTTGCTGACCCATGTCAAACAGGGCGGTACCGTCATCCTGACCACCTACATCCTCGATGTCGCCGAACGCCTGGCTGAGCGCATAGGCATCATACAGCACGGCAAACTCATCGCAGAAGGAACGCTGGAAGAATTGCGCAGCCAGACCAGCCAGACAGCAGGTACTTTGGAAGAAATTTTCCTGCAATTGACGGAGCCAGCATAATGGTCCGTAGTTGGCAATTCAAACCCGGCAGTTCACTCTGGTTGCTGACCCATGAATGCCGTCTGGCTTTTTATGACAAAGGTGATAGCAAGCCTGGTCAGGCAGCGGTACGTGGCATGTCGGTGTTTGGCATGTGGTTGATAGGCTTGATGTATGTATTTGCCCATCTCGGCGTCTGGTTCTTTATGCATAAGATGCCGCCTTTGCAAGAAGTTGTACCAGCGCCCTTGCTGATAGGGGCTGGTGTCGCCATGCTGGCTGTGTTCAGTCTTATGTTGTCGATAGGCCTGGCACATAGTGTCAGGGCCTTGTTTGAACGTGGTGATCTGGATTTGCTACTGTCATCACCACTGTCGTCGAAAACCATATTCAAGGTCAGGCTGACAGGTATCGTCTTTTCTGCTGGCATCTGGTTTTTTGCCTTGCTGACGCCAGTGGCGAATACAGGCTTGATTCTGGGGCAATGGCGCTGGCTGGGTATTTATCCTGCGCTGCTTGCCATGTCGACCCTGGCTGCTGCGCTGGCCATGTTGCTGTCCCTGGCTTTGGTCAAAAGTTTTGGCGTCCGCAAGACCCTGGTGCTGGCGCAAATCCTGAGTGCACTGACGGGTGCCAGCATGTTCCTTATCACACAATTATTTGGCAATCTGGGGAATGAAGTCCGCGAGACAGTGATGCAGCATATCCTGCCGTGGTTCCAGCCCGGTGGCATGCTGGATGCCGACAGCATGGTGTGGATGCCAGCCAGGGCTTTGTTTGGCTCGCCAGCGGCGATATTCGGAATCCTGTTTTTCAGTGCAATGGTTTTTCTGCTGACGGCGCAATCCACCCATCGTTTCTTTATTAAAGGTGTGCAGCAAGCGGTTGGTCAGCCACGCAAGCTGGCGATATCAGACGGGCAGAAAGCTATAAAGAAAACTGGCAATTTTGGACGCAGTTTGCGAACCATCATCATTCTCAAAGAATGGCGCCTGATTGCGCGTGATGCTAACCTGATTTCCAAGGTTTTGTTGCATGTGCTATATATCGCACCTTTATTTCTTGTCATGTTCAAGTCCAATTCTTTATTGCCCAGTGTGGCCTCAGGTCTGGTTTTTTTGGCAGCTTCACTGGCTGGTTCCCTGATCTGGATTATCGTCTCAGCTGAAGACGCGCCTGACTTGTTGTGGGCATCGCCTGTCAAAGCCCAGTTTATCCTCACCAGCAAGTTGCTGGCGGCTATCTTGCCAGTCATGTTATTTATCTCACCAGCATGGCTGTGGCTGTTGATCAAGCAATTTATACTCGGCATGGCCGTCATCGTCTGTACATTGGCGGCAATGCTGAGTTCGGCCGTTATCCATTTGTGGCAATCCAAAGCGGCTAGCCGTGCTCAGTTCAACAAGCGCGGGCAGACGCATTTGATGGCGGGCTTGCTTGAAACTGCTTCCAGCTTCTCCTGGGCTGCCTGCATCGTGGTCGGCATGTTATATGGTGTCTGGGGTTTGCTTCCCTTGTCGATAGCATTACTGATCGTGGCTATCGCCTGGTTCTCCCGTATTGAACGAAATCTGTAAATAGTTGTCTATTTTTTTACCTATTGATGCGTACCTAACAATCTGGGATATCTTTTACCATGCCTTTGTTCACGAAGAAACGTGTTGTTGTCGCCATTGTTCTTTTACTCGCAGGCGTAGCAGCCGCCATGTACTATCAAAAGGAGCATGGTAAGCCCAAGGAAGAAGAACCCAAATACAAGACCGCCGTCGTGGACAAGGGCAATATCACGCAGACCGTGACCGCCAGCGGCACGCTCAACCCTGTGGCGCTGATCAATGTCGGCTCGCAGGTATCAGGCACCGTGGTGGAATTGAAAGCAGACTTCAATGACCGCGTCAAGCAAGGTCAGGTCTTGCTCAAGCTAGACCCTACTATTTTCAATGCCCAGATCAAGCAAAGCGAAGCCAGCCTGGCGTCTGCGGAGGCGTCCAAGCGTCTGGCGCAGGCTAATCTTGAGCGTAACCAGAAACTGGTGGCGCAAAACTATATCTCCGGCACCGCCATGGACCAGGCCAAACGTGAAGTGGAAGTGGCTGATGCAAATATCAAACTGGCCAGAGCGCAACTGGACCGCGTCAGGGCTGACCTGAATAACAGCGTCATTCGTTCACCAATAGATGGCGTGATCATCAAGCGTACCATCGACATGGGTCAAACCGTGGCCGCCTCTTTCCAGACCCCGAACCTGTTTCAGATTGCGCGTGACCTGACAAAAATGCAAATCGATACCAGCGTATCTGAGGCCGATGTCGGCTCTTTGAAAGATGGTCTGCCTGCACGTTTTGTTGTCGATGCCTATCCTGACCGTGAATTTGAAGCCAAATTGCGCCAGTTCCGCCTGGCGGCGAATGTGCAGCAGAATGTGGTGACCTATAACGTAGTGCTGGATGTCGATAACAAGGATGAATTGCTGAAGCCAGGCATGACCGCGCAAGTGCGCCTGGTCGTCGGCAGCCGCGAAAACGTGATGCGCATTCCCACCGCTGCTCTGCGCTATAAGCCTAGCGAAGAAGAGCAGGCCAGAGAAGCCAAGGCGCTCAAGGAAAAGGAAAAAAATGTCAGTGGATCAACCGTAAGCGCGGCTTCAGCATCTGCCAATCTGCCTGCACCAGATGTGGATGATGACGTCGCTTTCCGTACCAAAAAAGACCTGACCCGCACTTTCAAACTTTATAAACTCGATGACAAAAACCAGGCAAAAACTGTGGACGTCAAAATTGGTTTGTCCAACTTCAAATATACCGAAGTTATTTCCGGTGATGTGAAGCCAGGTGACAAAGTCATTATCCGTGCGCTGGATAAAGCCGGAGCACGCTGATGAGCGATACCCTGATAGCCATACGCCAGGTCAGCAAGAGTTATTTCTCTGGTGGCGTGGAGACCAAGGTTTTGCATGGCATAGACGTGCAGGTGCCGCGTGGCGATTTTCTGGCCGTCATGGGACAATCCGGCTCCGGCAAGTCAACACTGATGAATATCCTAGGTTGCCTGGACCAGGCCACCAGTGGTTCTTACCTGCTCAATGGCGTCGATACCCTGAGCCTGTCGCGTGCCGAACTGGCCACCATACGCAACCGCACCATCGGGTTTGTATTCCAGAGCTTTAACCTTATCAAGCGCATGAGCGTGGCAGAGAATGTCGCGCTGCCCTTGATCTATGCCGGAGTGGGGCGTGACAAGGCGCACAAGAAAGCACTGGTGGAACTCGAAAGAGTAGGGCTCAAGGATTATGCCAAACGCCTGCCGAATCAATTGTCTGGTGGTCAGCAGCAGCGTGTGGCGATCGCCCGCGCCCTGGTGGCTGATCCGCCATTGATTTTGGCGGATGAGCCTACCGGTAATCTTGATACCCAGACCAGCGAAGACATCATGCGTTCGCTACAGCAATTAAACGCAGATCGTGGCATCACGATCTTGCTGGTGACGCATGAGCCGGATATTGCGGCCTACAGCAAACGGCTGGTGCGGCTCAAGGATGGTCATGTCCTGTATGATGGCCCGGCGGCAGAAGGTTTGCGCCAACTGGCCGCCTCACATGCTGAATATTCAGAAGCGCAGGGGGACAGAAAATGAATTTCCTCCAGGTTTTTATAGAGGCGTTCCGCTCCATGAATGCCAACCGGCTGCGTACCGCGTTGACCATGCTGGGCATTATCATCGGCATTACCTCGGTCGTCATGATGCTGGCCGTGGGTGAAAGTGCAAAGAAATTCATCGCCAAGGAACTGGAAGTACTGGGCAGTAATCTGATGATTATCTCGCCAGGTGCCAACCGTACCCAGGGGGTGCGGGCGCGTACCGGTACTGCTCCTTCGCTGTCAGTAGAGGACGCATTGGCGCTCAATCAACTCGACAGTCTGAATGGTGCTGCTCCGGCCTTGCAGGGCTTCTTCCAATTGACGGTAGGGAACGATAATTCCAATAATGCCGTGCTCGGTGTGACCCCAGAAATGTTCAAGGTGCGCAACTGGAAAGTGGACCAGGGTAATGAGTTCAGCGATTCTGATATCCGGGGTGCTGCGCGCATGGTCATCATAGGCAAGAAACTGGCTGACCAGTTTTTTTACAAGGACAACCCGATAGGCCAGTTTGTGCGCATAGACAATGTACCTTTCCAGGTAGTTGGCGTCTTACAGGGTGAGGGCCGCATGTTTGACGGCGGTGATTTGGGTGAGATGGTGTTGATCCCGATTACCTCAGCCCGCGCGACCCTGATGCGCAGCCCTTTCCCGCGCAATGTGCATTATGTGGTGGTGCAGGGCAAGAGCGACAAGCAGTTAAAGGACGCAGAGGAAGATATCAAGGACATGTTGCGTGATCGCCACCATATCAAGGCCGGGCAGGAAGATGATTTTCGCATCGATAACCTGGCTTCGATTGCCGAGACCGGGGCCAAGATCAGTGCCGGGCTGGCCGCCATGCTGGGCGCCATTGGTGCCATCTCTCTCATCGTGGGCGGCATAGGCATCATGAATATCATGCTGGTATCGGTGACTGAACGTACCCGCGAGATAGGTATACGCATGGCAATTGGTGCCAAGCCACGCGATGTGCTGTTGCAGTTTTTGACGGAGGCGGTGGTGATCTGCCTGGTCGGCGGCATCATAGGCATCTTGCTGGCTATGGCAGGTGCGGCAGCGATTACTTCCACTGGCAAACTGGAAGTCGTCATCGGCTTGCAAGCCATGGTGGTTGCCTGCGGCTTCGCCAGTTTTGTCGGTATCTTCTTTGGCTTTTATCCAGCGCGCCGTGCTTCGCGTTTATTGCCAGTAGATTGTTTGCGTTATGAGTGATAAATAAGGGCCTTCGCGATTCTCCTGGCTATCTGGCTTTTTTGGCAATACAATGTCGTACATTAATAAATTGCAAAGTAATCTATGAGTCTATTAGGTAATATTCTGTGGTTGATTTTGGGCGGTTTTTTGACAGGGCTGGGCTGGTGGTTAGCGGGCTTGATCGCCTTTATCAGCATCGTAGGCATACCCTGGGGCAAAGCTTGTTTTGTCATAGGGCAATTGAGCTTCATGCCTTTTGGTAAAGAGGTGGTGAATCGCGCAGATGCCAGCGGACAGGAAGATATAGGTACCGGTCTGTTGGGCATGCTAGGCAATGTCATCTGGTTCATTTTTGCCGGTGTCTGGTTGGCATTGGCGCATTTGATGTCTGCTCTGATTTGCTTTGTCACCATCATAGGCATACCGTTTGGTATTCAGCACTTGAAGCTGGCAGCAATTGCCGTGGCGCCCATAGGCAAGACTGTCGTCGATAAATGATGGTGGTCGATAAAAAAAGCTCAGGATGCGAATCCTGAGCTTTTTTAATGTGTGAAATCAGCTTACTTTTTACTTTTTGCAACTAAACTGTCTAATAATTGCATGGTGGCCTGGCCGAGTTGATCGCGTGGGATATTGGCATTGGCTGCACCTTCCATGGAAGGGTTGGTCAGGTAGCGGCCATCGACGATAAAGGTTGGTGTACTGTCGACTTGATAGCTGGCAACCAGTTTGCCCAGGTTCTTCAATTTGCTGATGACAGAAAAGGAATTGTAAAAGCTCAGGAACTTGGCTTTGTCTATGCCGTTCTTGACTGCCCAAGCTGTATTGTCAGCATCGCTGGTCAGGCGATTTCTTTCTACATGCCAGGTTGCCAACACTTTGGCATGCAGGCTTGCTTCCAGATTCATTGCTTCCAAGGTCAGGAACAAGTGTGCTTCAGGATCATTTTCACCTGTCAACGGCAAGTGTATGCGGCGAAAAGCGATGTTGTCACCCTGCTTTTTCTTCCACTCATTGACGATGGGCTCCAGCAGATTACAGGCAGGGCAGTGGTACATGAAAAATTCTATGACTTCAATTTTCTTGCCTGTGGCTTGCGTGGTTTGTGGCGTTTTCAGGCTGATAAAGTCTGCGCCCTCCTTGGGAGCGGCAGGCGAGGCGAGTGCTGTCGCAGAGACAAAACCCAGGGTAATGAGCAGTAAGCGTAAGAAGCGCATGAATTTCCTTTTAACAGAGAGCAAAACAAGTTGTTGAGCTTACCAGTAATTTCGCAATTTGGCAGCGCAGCTACCGGACGAACTCTGTTTTTTTGACAAGCCGGCGACTAAAATGTTCATAAACCCAGACTATAAATTGCGACATATTCATGAACTATCTTTAAATGCAGATATAAACCGAATAAATTTTTATGCAAAAACTTGCGTGCTCCAGGTATTCATAGAAAAATGAGTTTTAGCTAGCAGGAATTGAAGCCCGGGCTTTGACTCCCGGCTCCTGGCTCAAATTGCCACACTATCAACCAGCGGAGCATATGCGATGATGACCGTGCCTATCGTGATTGATTTCGAAGCTTCGGGCTTTGGCAAAGGTAGCTATCCGATTGAGGTTGGCTTCTCGCGTCGTCATGGCGAAGGCTGGTGCACGCTGATCAGGCCGGAATCTGAGTGGCAGCACTGGGATGTTCATGCCGCACTCATACACTGCATTCCGCGTGAAATCCTGGTCGAAAGAGGCAAATCTGCCAGCCTGGTGACGGAGCAACTCAATACCCTGCTGGCCGGGCTGACAGTTTATACCGACGGCTGGACCCAGGACTACGTCTGGATGGCGCGCTTATATGATGCTGTCGACAGGGTCCCTAATTTTCGCCTGGCAGATTTGCGCGAAATCATCAGTCCGCAACAAGAAAGTCTGTGGCATGCCACCAAGCACCAGGTGCAGGAAGATTTGAATATTTCACGCCATCGCGCCAGCAATGACGCGCGCATTTTGCAAATGACCTGGTTGCGCACTTATGACGCAGTGCGCTGCCTTGGCTAAATTCCTGAGCATGCCATTTTCTGCCTCATTGCAACATCTCGTAAAATAAATATCAAAATATTATCCGGACAGTGCAAAATACAGAATTGCCTGGGATGCCCCTTGGTGATTCCTGTTGGGTAGTCTTGAAATGCGAGGAGATAAGTGTTGAAGAAATGGATCATACGCCTGCTGTTGCTGGCGCTGGCCTCGCTGGCTATCGTCCTCATCTATCTCTTGCTGGCACCTGTGCCTATCAACCCCGTCGCCTGGCAAGCCACGCCTTTCGCTGGCTATTCACCACCGCATGCTCGCAATGAAAAACTGGCGGCATTGAAAACCATAGAAATAGGTGAAGAAACCGGACCTGAACATATCGCCATAGGCCCGGATGGCAAGCTGTATGCTGCCGTGACATCCGGTGCGATTCTGCGCATGCAGGCCGATGGCAGCCAGCGCGAAGTTTGGGTGAATACCGGCGGACGGGTACTGGGTTTCATGTTTGATGCTGCAGGTAACATGATTGCTGCCGATGCCTTCCGCGGCATACTCTCGATTTCACCTGACAAGCAAATCACGGTACTCACCGACAAAATCGGGGATAGTCCAATTTTGTATGCGGATGCCGTGGTGGTCGCCAAAACTGGCAAGATTTATTTCACCGATGCATCGCAACGCTTTGGTGCCAGGGAATCTGGCGGCACCTTCCATGCCAGCGTACTTGACATCCTCGAGCACTCTTCTACCGGGCGCGTACTGGAATACGACCCCGCCAGCAAACAGACGCGCGTCATTGCTGACGGCCTGTGTTTTGCCAATGGCCTGGTACTCAGCGCAGACGAGCAGCAACTGATTGTTGCCGAAACAGGCGAGTACCGCATCTGGAGAATTTCGATCGATGCCCATCAGTTGCACTTGAAAAACAAGCCAGATAAAAAACTGGCCCGTCTCTTGCTGCGTGATTTGCCCGGCTACCCGGATAATCTCATGCGTGGACTTGATGGCCGTATCTGGCTGGGTTTGGCCAAGCCACGCGGCGCTGCGATTGATGAGATGGCAGAACAACCCTGGTTACGCAGCATCACCTTGCGCCTGCCGCGTGTGTTGTGGCCAGTGCCACCCGCCTATGGCCACGTGCTGGCATTTAACGAAGCCGGAAAAATCGTTGCCGACTTGCAAGATCCGACCGGCCGATATCCAGAAACCACGGGCGTCACTGAGACGGAAGACCGTTTATATATCCAGAGCCTGCATGCCCATGGCATAGGCTGGTTACCGAATCATCTGGTCAAAAAATGAAGAGCAAGCCTGCCATGCGGGAAGTCGATGTCCTCGTCATCGGCGGGGGCATTAATGGTGCCGGTATTGCGCGCGACGCTGCTGGCCGTGGCTTGAGCGTACTCTTGTGTGAAAAAGACGACCTGGCTTCCCATACATCATCCGCATCGACCAAGCTTATCCATGGCGGTTTGCGTTATCTTGAATATTATGAATTTGGCCTGGTGCGCAAGGCTTTGCAAGAGCGCGAAGTGCTCATGCGTTCTGCCCCGCATATCATCAGTCCGCTGCGCTTTGTCATGCCGCACGATAAAGGACAGCGCCCGGCCTGGATGATCAGGGCAGGCTTGTTCCTGTATGACCATCTGGCGAAACGCGAATTGTTGCCTGGTGCTGAATCCATCAATTTGCAAAAACATATCGCCGGGCAACCCCTGCTCGCTGACTTCCGCCGTGGTTTTGCCTATTCAGATGGCTGGGTCAATGATGCCCGTCTGGTTGTCTTGAATGCCATGCAGGCGGCAGAAAAAGGTGCTGTCATCATGACACGCACCCGTTGTGTCTCTGCCAGACGGCAAGAGCAGCACTGGCTGGTGCAATTGCAAACGGCGGACGGCAGCATGATGATGGTGCAAAGCGGTAGTCTGGTGAATGCCACCGGCCCCTGGGCCGTCAATACCCTGCAGCAGGTTCTGCATCAGGGGGCAGCAAAAAACCTGAGACTGATCAAGGGTAGCCATATAGTCGTGCGGCGTTTATTTCATCATCCTTATGCCTATATTTTCCAGCATCCCGATGGCCGCATCGTGTTTGCCATCCCTTATGAACAAGACTTTACCCTGATAGGCACGACCGACCTGGATTACCAGGGCTCGCTGGATGAAGTCTCGATCAGCGAGGAAGAAGTAGCCTATCTGTGCGGGTTGGCCAGCCATTATTTTACCCAGGCTATCAGTCCTGCCGATGTGTTGTGGTCTTATTCCGGTGTGCGCCCGCTGGTGGAAGAGCCGGTTGAGGGAGGCAAGGAAAAGGCCGCTGCCCTGACCCGTGACTATAGCCTGGAACTCGATACTGCCGGTGCGCCAGTCTTGAATGTGTTTGGTGGCAAAATCACCACATACCGCAAACTGGCTGAAGAAGCACTGTCCATGCTGGCACCACTGCTCAACAATGCCAACTCTGCCTGGACAGAACATGCCTGCCTGCCCGGCGGTGATATTTATAGTGAATCCCCGGAAAATCGCGCTGTCAGCGAGTTTCCCTTATTCATACAGCAATGCCAGCAGCAATATGCCTGGCTGCCACCGCATCTGGCAGAACGCTATGCACATGCCTATGGCAGTCGCATTCATGTTTTGTTGAAAGATAAATATTCGCTGGCCGATATGGGTGAAATGCTGGTACCCGGCTTGTACACCGCAGAAGCGGCCTATCTGGTCAAGCATGAATGGGCGCGTACGGTTGACGATATACTCTGGCGCCGCAGTCGTCTGGGTTTGCACTTACTGGGTGAAGATGCCAGTCACTTGCAGGAATGGCTAAATTTTAATGCAACATCGGTCCAGTGGCCAACTTAGTAGCCTGTATCAGGGTGACATGCTCATGTCATAGCAAACCAATATTATTCCCTTCTGTTGCGACTTTAGATGACTGCTGACTATCCTCAGGTTTCGCAGTTTATCCCTAGAAATTTGCGCACTGTCGCAAGTCTGTGGCTGCCTTCCTTTACTTTGCTTATTCTGAATATACCAAATCAAGAACGGGAGACGGCGATGAACAAGACTGCATATATGAACGCGCTGCGTCAGGCCCTGGACGGCTTACCAGCCAAAGTCATCGAAGACACCATGTGGGAATATGAGCGCAAGTTTACTGACGCCATGGCCGCCGGCAAGTCGGAAGAGGAAATTGCTGCTGGTCTGCCCAAGCCAGAACTGTTGGCGGCGCAAAAGAACGCCAGCACACGTTATGAAGCATTAAAAACAAATTTTAGCCTGGGTAATGTTGCCAGTTTGCTGGTTGCCCTGATCGGTCTGATGATCTTCAATCTGTTCATGCTGATACCTGCAGTGGCGTATTTCAGTCTCTTGTGCTCGACCTATGTTGTCGCATTGGTGATGTATGTAGCGGGCATAGGCATCACTGCGGCCAGTATCTCTGGCGTCGAGCAATTCAGTGTTGATATACCTGCTGGCAGGCAGCATGTACATAGACACCATGATCGTAATGTCAGCGTTGATATTACTGAAACGGGTATCTTGATAGATGGTGAAAAACTGGATGACAGTGCTAAGACCGCATCTGTTGTAGCACATAAGGGCAGCACAGAAAGTCATGCAGAAAAGCTGCATATAGAAGTTGGTAATCAATATTCTGTTAAAAAGCTGTTCGCAGGTCTGGGTTTGCTGCTGGGTTCCATCCTCTTGATGATGCTCAGTCTGTTCATGACCAAATATACCTTCATCGGTTTTAAACACTATTTGCGCTGGAACTTGTCACAACTGCAGCTTTCCCATGCAGCCTGACGAGCAAGTAGTGGCAATAGTCCTTTTTAGTTTTAGTCTAGCTTCAGGAGAAAAAAATGAGTAACATCATACGCACAGGCATAGGCATGTTGGGTCTGGCAGTGGTTTTAACTGCATCCAGCGTGGTCTTTATCCGAGCCCATGCCAGCACGGTAACGGTTGCCGGTTCGGCGGCCAGTGAAGTTCGTCCGGTCACTGCATCCATCGTCAATGTCATACTCAGCGGACCTATAGATCTGGCCTTGAAACAAGCTGCCACGCCAGAATTACTGGTCAAGGGTGACGCCAAGCTGGTTTCTCGGGTGACGACCAGGCTGGAAGGCAATACCCTTTATATAGGCACACGTGGGATCTATATTTCGGTAGGGAAAACTGAGCAAACCAAGATAGAACTGAGTTTGCCTAATCTGGAAAAGCTGCAGACTTCCGGCAGTGGTGACGCCGTCATCAAGGGCTTCAAAGGCAACAAACTTGAAGTCAGCCTACAAGGTTCGGGCAATATCAATCTGGATGGCGAATACCAGCAGGTATTTGCCAGCCTGAATGGCAGTGGCGACCTGAATCTGGGGGTTGGGACAGCGGAGCTACTGGAACTTGCTTCCTATGGCTCTGGCGATAGCATCGTTAGAGGCCAGGTCAAAAGCTTTAATGCCAGATTAACAGGCTCAGGTGATTTGAAAGCCGTTGCCTTGAAAAGCGCTGCGGTCAATTTGAATTCCACAGGATCATCCAGTTCCAAGGTATTTGCCAGCCAGGAAATCAAGCTGAAAGTCACAGGGAGTGGTGATGTGCATGTCATGGGCAACCCGGCAAAGCGCAATGTAGAGCGCAGCGGCTCGGCAGAGGTACATTGGGAGTAAGGCTAGCTTCAATTTGTAGTTGCACGTACCACATTGGTGCAGCTTAAACTGTTGTTAATTGGTACGTCTTAGTAGGTGTTGCTTAAAAGAATGAAATTTTCCATAGGAAATTCTTGCTCGTGGAAAATTTTATTCTTTATATCAATATATTTTCTGCTTAATATTCGACGCTGAGGCCTTGGTACTGAAACTCTATTTACTTGACGCTTTTTTCTGCAATAATCATTGCGCAGTTGTAAGTATTTGTTTCAACCACGAATTAAAGTTTGCGTAATTACAGATTTTTTACCAACCTGACCAGCCAAGAATCATGACTGCTACTAAAAGTAAGTGCTTGACCGCGTTGTTTGTTGTGTTCAGTTTCATTAGTGCTGCCGCTGCACAAGAAAATCCCATGCAATTTCTCAGTCGCGCCAATGCCAAGGTGGCCAGGGCTGCATCGGTGAAGAATCGTTGGGAAGGCCCTACAGAAGGACCGCAACTGCAAAAGAAAAAGAAAATTATTTTTATTGCTGCTGATCTGGGTGATGCTGGTGTCAATGGCGTATTCAATAGTGTGCGCGAAGCCAGTGCCGGCGCTGGCTGGGAAGTTTTGCCCATCAATTGTCGCGGTCGTTGCAATCAGGGCGCTGCCATCATCAGTCAGGCACTGGACATGAAAGCGGACGGCATCGTCCTGGCAGGGGTCGACGTCAGTAGCCAGGGCAAAGGGATGGCTGCTGCTGCCAAGGCCAAGGTGCCTGTTGTTGGCTGGCATGCCTCCGTAAAAAGCGGTCCTACCGATGGCCTGTTCACGAATATCACCACTAACCCCAAAGAAGTCGCTCAAGTAGCTGCCTTGTATACAGTGGTAGATTCAAACAACAAAGCTGGTATCGTCGTATTTACTGATTCCACGAATCCATTTCTGCTGGCCAAATCTAGCGCTATCGTTGAAACCATACGCCAGTGCGAAGGTTGCAAATTACTGAGCCTGGAAGATGTGCCTCTGGCCGATGCCAATGCCAAAATGAAAGGCGTAGTAGAAAACCTGGTCAAGCGCCACGGAGCCAAGTGGACGCATGCGATAGGCGTCAACGATTTTTATTTCGATTTACTGGAAGTGCCGGCTACAGCAGCACTGATCGCGAATAACAAACTGGTCGGAGTATCTGCTGGTGATGGTTCGCAGACGGCGTACAAGCGCATACGTGCCAATAGCCTGCAGTCTGGCACAGTGCCTGAACCCCTGTCCATGCAAGCCTGGCAAATCGTCGATGAGTTGAATCGCGCATTTGCAGGTGCAGAACACAGCGGCTTTGTCGGTACACCACATTTGGTGACTGCGCAGAATATCGCTTATGACGGTGGGCAAAAGAATATGTTTGAACCAGCGAATGATTTTCGAACGCACTATCAAAGATTCTGGTCCAAATAGAGAAACGCTGATTAAGCTACTGCGCGGCGCGATTTTGGGCCTGCGATGCTCGTCGTACTTTAGTACGACTGCGCTTCTTAACCCAAACTAGCGTCGCTCGCTACGCTTACTCAGCATTTCTCGTGTAGTCGTTTTTGAAGTTAAAAAAGCTGGCTTGTGCCAGCTTTTTTTTGTGTATATAGTGTCATGTTCTCTGCGTTACGGCTGCCAGGATATTTTCCGGGACGGACTTGTCGATGTACATACGCTGATCGGCGACTTGCATGAGTTTGTCGGCGCTGCGGCCATCTGTGGGGAAGAGGGCACTGCCCAGGGCGGCCTCGATTTCTACGGTGTGGCCTTGTATGGTGCAGGGGCCTTCGAGTATTTTCTTCAAACGTAGCAGGGTGCTGTCCAGTTGCGATTCCTGATTGACGCCGAATGTCAGGGCCACGAATTCATCTCCGCCTATGCGGCCTACAAAGTCGGCGTGGCGGCAAAAGCTATTGAGGCGTCTGGCAACTTCCTTGAGTAACAGGTCACCAGCCTGATGGCCGAATCTGTCATTGACTGACTTGAAATGATTGAGATCTATCAGGATAAAACCAAAACCTTGCTCGTTGCGGCTACTCTGGGCGATGGCTTTGTCCAGCATTTCATCGACATGGCGGCGGTTGGGCAAGCCAGTGAGCACGTCTTCGCGAGCCATCTCCAGTATGCTTTTCTGGACGCGCAAATTACAGCAGACACTGACGCCATAAGTCCAGCCCAGCAAGCAAAGCACCACAAGCAGATAGATAAAATTCAAAAGAGGATGGCTGGCCAGTTCTGCATTGTTATTCGAAACGAAAGCCAGATGCCAGCGCATAAGAAAACCAACTGCCATGATCGCGAGGGAAATCGCACCTATGCAGGCGGCCAGCAAGTCTACGTCGCGGGTTTTCCAGATCAAAATAAAGGCCGTACTCAACATCAGGCTGGCAGCGATGACATCATGGAACAGATATCGGCGTATCATGTCGTCCCGGTTGAGGAAGGCCAGCAAGACAAATGCCGGGATCAGTACCAGACCCCAGCGCCAGCGTAGTCGGGACGGATAACCGCGAAAACGCAGCGTGCCTTCCAGCATCAGCAGGGTGGTGGTCAGGGTCAGGGAATTATTGAAGGCAACGATCAGTGACATGGGGATGTCGATGACATCGATCAGGCGTATCAGTAAAAATGCTGGCGCGATCATGGACGCAGCTGCTGCCCAGACGCCGGTGCCGGGTATGTCACGGTTGATATGCCAAACCGCCAGCATGACCAGCATGGAAATCACGCTGATGCAAGCAACCACTAAGTCTAGCGTAGCACGATCCAGATTGACCATAGGGAGACCTGGTTGTAACTTCTGGTAAATTCAGGCAGATAAAAAATCAGCTTTGCTTGCAGGTACTGGTGCAGGAAAGCCGCACATGAAAAACCATATTATGACGCAAACTTATGCAAACAAAAGCGAGTAATTCTCATCATCCACAAGCCAGTAGTGTTGCCATTATTGGTGGTGGGCCAGCTGGCCTGATGGCGGCCGAAACCCTGGCTCTGCGGGGTATAGCCGTGGATGTTTATGATGCCATGCCTTCGGTAGGACGCAAGTTCTTAATGGCTGGCAAGGGGGGAATGAATCTCACACATTCTGAAGATTCTGTCTCTTTCATGACACGGTATACCGAACGCGAGCCTCAACTGGCACCTATCATAGACCAGTTCGACGCCGCAGCCTTGCGCGTCTGGGTCAAGGGTCTGGGTATAGAAACTTATGTAGGCAGTTCCGGGCTGGTGTTTCCGGTTGATATGAAGGCTGCTCCCTTATTGCGTGCCTGGCTACATCGCCTGCGCCAGCAGGGAGTGCGCTTTCATATGAGACATCGCTGGCTGGGCTGGGATGAGCAAGGCCAATTGCGCTTTGCCACGCCAGATGGTGAAATTTGCCTGCCTGCACGAGCGCAGGTATTCGCGCTCGGAGGCGGTAGCTGGGCCAGGTTGGGTTCGGATGGTGCCTGGGTAAGTTTGTTGAGACAGCGTGGTCTGGATGTGGCGGATCTACAGCCAGCCAATTGCGGCTTCGATGTGAACTGGACAGTTTTCTTTAAAGACAAGTTCGCTGGACAGCCTTTGCTGACAGTGGCAGCCAAGGTGCAAGGCAGTGGCCAGCCCATGCGCAAGGGGCAGTTTGTGATCACTGAAAGTGGGGTCGAAGGCAGCCTGATTTATGCATTGTCTGCAGCACTGCGTCAGCAATTACATAGTCAGGGTAAAGCTGTGCTTGAACTGGATTTATTGCCGGATACTGCGTTGGAGAAAGTACAGGCAGAACTGGAACATCCGCGTGGTTCGCGTTCCCTGTCCAGTCATCTGAAAAGCCGTCTGGGTCTGGATGCATTAAAAATGGCTTTGTTGCATGAATGCCTGGATAAAACTGATTTTGCCCAAGCGCCCATCTTGGCACAGGCCATCAAGGCATTGCCTGTGGTGCTCAACGCAGCACGCCCCATAGATGAAGCTATCAGCAGTGCCGGTGGACTGCGCTTTGAGGAGCTCGATGAGAATCTCATGGCGCTGCGCTATCCCGGTCTGTTTTTTGCTGGTGAAATGCTGGATTGGGAAGCACCGACTGGCGGCTATTTGCTGACTGCCTGTTTCGCTACTGCAAAAGTTGCAGCGACAGGCGCGATCAGCTGGCTCTCACAGGATATGGACTAATACAAATGGTTCTGCCGACCTTGTTGGAAGACTGTACAATGTAGTTTCTGCATTGCATCATTTTTCCCCTACACATTGGTTTACATGTATTTTTTGTATGAATGATCCCCGAGCTGCTACAAGGACCAATGTTACCTGGCGTGGCGCGGTTCAGGTAACATCTGGCAAAATAGTGCCTGCCAAGATTATTAACTTTTCTGCTAGTGGCATTCAATTGCAATGCACTGTCGCGCTCAAGGAAAAGCAAACCTACCAGATGATGATGGAGGTGCCAAGTATTGGAGATGCCTCTCGCCGCACACAGGTAGTCTGTAAGGCAACTTGCATTTATTCCATTCTCAGTGGCGATGAATATCGCGCTGGCATGAAATACTTTGACGTGCAGGAACAGCACTTGAAATTGCTGGCATCGTGGCACGGTTAATGTCTTAGCAGATTGCGAAACCCTCCAAGCATGCAGCCTTTGCTTGTGATATAAACAGGCTTTGCCTTATTTGCCTGCGCATCATGTCCAAAGATACTGCCTTACCCGAAACCGCCCAGCGCGTTGCGCTATTGCTGCATAACCTGGGGCATGATCAAGCTGTCGTCATGTTGCCTGAGTCAGGCAAAACTTCTGCCGAGGCTGCTGCCGGCCTGGGTTGCCTGGTGGCAGAAATTGCCAAATCCATCGTCTTCCGTCGCTTGCTTGATGATGCAGCCGTCATGGTCGTTGCCAGCGGTATCAACCGTGTTGATGAAAGCAAGGTGGCAGCGATTGTCGGCCCTTTGGGTAAGGCGGATGCCCGTTTCGTTAAAGAAAAAATCGGTTATGCCATAGGCGGGGTTTGCCCTATCGGTCATTTGCAAAAAACTGTGATGCTCATTGACGAAGACTTGTTGCAATACCCACATGTGTGGGCTGCTGCTGGCCATCCTCACGCTGTCTTCAAACTGACGCCAGCCCAATTGAAAAACATGACCGGTGCACCGGTCGCTGATGTGGCTTTGCGCGCATGAATATCCTGTATGAATTTGATCCCGCCCAGTTTGTCATGAAACCCGGTGCGACCGTCCCTTCACCTTGCGTGAATATTTGCCGCATGGATGACAAGACGGGGCTGTGTACAGGTTGCTATCGCAATATCGATGAAATCATTTGCTGGAGCAAGGCAGACAATCACAAGAAATTGGAAATCTGGGATTTGCTACAACAAAGAATGTTGCCCTGAGTGCTTAAGGACGAAAGGCTCTGATGAAACAGCTCGATTGGTATTTCGATTTTATTTCCCCTTTCGCTTACTTGCAAAGTGAAATGCTGCATCACTTGCAAGGTGTTCAGCAGATTACTTACCGTCCGGTGTTGTTCGCTGGCCTGCTCAATCACTGGGACAACAAAGGTCCGGCAGAAATCGCACCCAAGCGTCTTTGGACCTTCGAGCATTGCGCCTGGCTGGCACACAAGCACGGCATTCCTTTGCGCATGCTGCCCGAGCATCCTTTCAATCCCTTGCCTTTATTGCGCCTGTGTCTGGCGCTGGGCAGCACGGAAGCTGCCGTGCACAGGCTATTCCGTTTTGTCTGGCGTGATGGTCATATACCCGCACAGACAGAACACTGGCAAGCCTAGCTGGACGAATTGCAAGTGACACCTGCCATGCTGGATATTGCCGCCGTCAAAGATGCGCTAAGGCGCAATGGTGAACTGGCTATCGCCGCCCATGTATTTGGTGTACCGACTGCGGTAGTGGATGATCGCTGTTTCTGGGGCCTGGATGGAACTGATATGCTGCAAGCTTACCTGCAAGGCGATGCCTTCTTCGCATCGGCAGAATTGGCAGCCGCGCAAACTATGCCCTATGGCCAGCAGCGCAAAGTCGCAGGTAAGGCATGATGCAACTGCCCGCCAGCATGCAAGTCTTTGAACGGGGCTGGCTGTCGTCGAATAACATCCTGTTCATCGATGAACAACAGACGGCTCTGGTGGATAGCGGTTACTTCAGCCATGCACCGCAGACCCTGGCACTGTTACAACATGCTCTGGGTGATCGCAAACTCGATTTACTGGTCAATACCCATCTGCATTCCGACCATTGTGGTGGCAATGCCACATTACAGCGCTACTATGCTTGCCGCACGCTGATCCCTATTGCCGACACGGCTGCGGTGGCAGTCTGGGATGAGGCTGCCCTTACCTATGCCGCCACTGGCCAGCGCTGCGAGCGTTTCAGTTTTGATGCAGCGATACAGCATGGTGACGAACTGCGGCTTGGTGGCATGGACTGGCAGGTGCTGGCCGCGCCCGGACATGATCCGCACTCCATGATCCTGTATTGTGCGCAGGATGGCATATTGATTTCTGCCGATGCCTTATGGGAAAACGGCTTTGGCGTGATTTTTCCTGAACTCGAAGGGGAGTCCGGTTTTGCTGAGCAAGCAGCAATACTGCAAGTCATCCGTGAACTGAATCCACGTATCGTCATTCCCGGACATGGTCCTGCCTTCAGCAATGTCGCTGTCGCGCTGCAAAGGGCGGAATCGCGGCTGGATTATCTGAGTACCGACCCACGCCGCAATGCCCGCAATGCGGTCAAAGTGATGCTAGCCTTCATCTTGCTGGAATTCCAGCAACTTAGTCTGGCAGCAACCATATCTCAACTTGGCAGCACTCGCCTGGTGAGGTCGTCGGCCAGGTTGTTGTGTCTGGAAACAGACTTGCTGATATCGCAAATGGCAAACGAACTGGTGACTGCCGGAGCCGCCCGTCTGGAAGGTGATTTTCTGATCAGCACGCGCTAACCTACCATTGATACATCGAACTTTAGGAATAAATAATGTTACATCACATCTCCTTGGGCGTACGCGATCTGACACTGGCTGGCGCATTTTATGATGCTGCCCTCGGTGCTTTGGGTTACAGGCGCGTGTTTGAAGACGATACCGCCTTGGGCTATGGCTTGCATGATGATGAAGATATCCTGTGTCTGAAATTAAGACCAGACGCCAGCCCACCGGGACCTGGTTTTCATCTGGCCTTTACCGCAGCGACGCGCTCCGCAGTTGATCAATTTCATGCATCTGCGTTGACTGTTGGTGGTAGCGACAATGGCGCACCAGGTTTGCGTCCTGACTATGGAACTTATTACTACGCTGCATTTTTAGTTGATCCTGATGGACACCACATCGAGGCGGTGACCAAGGTGGTAGCTTAAAAATTTTTGCGACCTTTTTTCCTGCTTGCGTCTATACCTGTGTAACACCTTTCACATGTATTTTTCCGGACAGGAGTAAGAAATGAAACGCTTTCATGTACATATCGCCGTAGAACATCTGGATCACAGCATTGCTTTTTATAGTCAACTGTTTGGGCAGATGCCCGCAAAGCAGCAGACAGATTATGCGAAATGGATGCTGGATGATCCACGCGTCAATTTTGCCATTTCCACACGCGGCCATGCAACTGGCCTGAATCATTTTGGCATGCAGGCTGATACGGTTGAAGAACTGGCGCAATTGAAGATGTTGGCTGATGCCGCTTCAGGCACGCAGGTATTAGACCAGGAAACAGCTACCTGTTGCTATGCTAATAGCAAAAAACACTGGATAGTTGATCCCCAGGGTTTGCCGTGGGAACATTTCTTCACGATGTCAGACGCCGAGGTATATGGTGAAGACACTGCAGCACAAGATGGCGCTTGCTGCATTCCCCTGCATAAAGGTAGTGGTGAAAAAGCTGCAGAGACCGTCGCTTGTTGCGTTCCCAAGGCGGACAATGCCGGTAAGGAATCATGCTGCAATTGACACAAAATAACGAAGATTTGACGCAAGCATTTGGCGACCTGCAAGGCAGCCTGCGCACTTACCTGCGCAGGCGCATTGCCGATGCCAGCCAGGCGGACGATATCTTGCAGGACATCTTTGTCAAAGCCCTGCTAAGCAAACGCGCCGGGCGCCAGATTGACAATCTGACTGGCTGGCTGTATTCGGCTGCCCGTACCACAATGGTAGATTATTACCGGGCCCAGGGTATGAGTATGGAAGAGCTTGATGAAAATATGCCTGAACAGCAGAGTGAAGACCTGCAACTACATGCAGAGCTGGCAAGCTGCTTGCAGGCATTCATCCAGCAATTGCCGGACAAATATCGCGATACCCTGATGGCAACGGAGTTGCAAGGTAATAGCTTGCGTCATCTTGCTGAGCAGGAAGGACTCAGCATGTCTGCCATCAAAAGCAGGGCCGCGCGTGGCCGTACTATGCTCAAGGACAAATTGCTGGCTTGCTGCAATGTAGAAATCCAGAATGGACTGGTGACGGATTATCGTCGCCATGCGGCCACCAAGTGTGGAAAGAAGTGCGATTAGCATATTTCTGCCCCACGCTCAGACAATAACTGTCTGAGTATGGAGCCATGGCAGTGGCCTTCCCCCCTCGCAATAGCAACCCACAGAAAAATTCGTTGTCTTTGACATTGTAGCCAGCAAGTTGTATTGGGCAAAACATCGGTGTCGTATGTGCAGGATTTGCGTATAGAAAAGGCGGTGCATTTGTTGAAGACTTCCAACCATAATGTGGAGCAGATTGCGGGGTTGGTGGGGTATGCGGATGGGTTGAGTTTGCGGACTTTGTTGAGGAGGAGATTGGGGAAGGGGATATGGGAGATCAGGGTAGGGTGAGGGGTTTGCTGCTCGCTCATCGCGACGACGATATGCGTCCGAGCCAACGGCACTTTGATTTACGGACAATCCTCGCTACGTCATTCCAGCATGCTTTTAGCTGGAATCCACCGGGCTGGCGCTCCAGTGGCGTTCTTGGCATACCATATCGCTTTTTTATGTCGTACTTTGAATAAAACGATTGCCCTTCGTGGATGCAAGCCGGGTTTCGGCCCGGCAGCCGAAATTCTTTCTTTGCGTCGCCAAAGAAAGAATTCAAAGAAAGGCGACCCAGGCGTAGCCGCCCCTAAAGGGGTTCCCATTTGTGCGGTACAAAAAATGGGAAGATCCGAAACTCGCTCCGCTCAGACAGCGGCTCTTCTTGATCCATTTTCTGTACCGCACAAATGGCGGCTACACATGGGAACTGCGAACGTCAAAAGCAACACCAATTCGGCCTTTCTCGTAGGTTGGGCCGGTCCTCGCTAGGCTGCGGTTCATCAGCCCAACACTGTGCCTAAAAACAACGTAAATATTGAGCAAAATTTATACTAACATTTTGGGATATCTGTGCTTCGTGCTTACGAGTCAATTCTGATGAAACTACCCCCTCACTTCAAATGATAAGCTGCCTCAGAAAACGAACTAACCGGCGCCAGATCCGCATACTCAGTCGGTCTGCCTTGCTGTTTCGCCATGAAAGCCTCCATCAAGTTACTGCTTTGCCAGATGCCTGATTGCAACCAGCCCATTTGTTGCAGGGCGTCGTGGGTGCTGTGGTCGCGGGCGTAGTGGATGGCTTGTTTGCTGCCCCAGATCGCGACTGGGGGTTTTTCGGCGATTTCTGTGGCCATTTGCTGGGCGGCGTCCAGCATGTTTTCCTGGGTATCAAATACTTCGTTAAGCAGGCCAACAGCGAGGGCACGTTGTGCTGGCAGGCGGCGGCCGGTGTAGGCCATTTCGTGGACTATGCCTTCTGGGATGAGTTTGGGCAGGCGTTGCAGGGTGCCCAGGTCAGCGGTCATACCTATGTTGATTTCCTGTATACAGAAAAAGGCATCGCTGCTAGCCAGGCGTATGTCGCTGGCACAGATCATATCGACACCACCACCTATGCAACCACCGTGTATAGCGGTAATGACTGGCATGCGCAGGGATTCGATCAGGTTGAAGGCATGGTGCATGTCTTTCAGTGCCATGGCAATATTGGCGCGGCCAACGGCGCTGGCATCGTCGAGGGTGATGCCGCCACCGGCAAACACATCCAACGCCATGCCAGCAGTGAAATGTTTGCCGGTAGAAGAAATGATGAGCACACGAGCATTCGCCTGGTTTTGCAGGTTTTGCAAAATCTCTGTCAGTTCACGAAAAAACACCGGTTGCATGGTATTCAGCGTGGCTGGGCGGTTCAGGCGCAGGTGAGCGATTTTATTGCTGATACTGAAGTCAAAACATTGATAAGTCATGGTGTCTCCGCAGGAATTTTATTAGCACGGTAAAATCATACTGGATATATACGCTGTCCGAGGCGTATGTGCTTACACTTAGAGGATACCGACTATGGCTCTCGATTCACCTGCATCAAGTTCAGTTTCACGCTTGCCATCAGCTTTGCAACACCTTAGCCTGCCTGTCATTGGCTCTCCTTTGTTTATTGCCAGTGGCCCCAGACTGGTGGCAGCGCAATGCAAGGCGGGCATCGTCGGTTCTTTCCCGGCACTGAATGCCAGACCGGCAGAGTTGCTGGATGTCTGGCTGACTGAATTGCAGGCCGAGCTGGCGGCACACCAGGAAGCCCATCCTGATGCGGTAATAGGGCCGATTGCTGTCAACCAGATTGTCCATCAGTCGAATGACAGGCTGGCACATGATGTCGAGGTGTGCGTCAAACATCAGATACCCATCATCATTTCCTCGCTTCGTGCGCCGCCACCAGAAATGCTGGATGCGATTCACAGCTATGGTGGCATCGTGCTGCATGATGTGATTTCGATACGCCATGCGCAAAAAGCGCTGGAAGCGGGCGTTGACGGTTTGATCTTGGTGGCTGCCGGTGCTGGCGGTCAAGCTGGCGGCCTGTCACCGTTTGCCCTGGTCGGTGAAGTAAGGCGCTTCTTTGACGGCCCGATTGCCTTGTCGGGTTCTATCGCAACGGGTGATGCAGTGCTGGCTGCGCAAGCTATGGGTGCCGATTTTGCTTACATAGGCTCACGCTGGCTCGCTACGGTCGAATCAAACGTGGATGACGCTTATCGACAGGCCATCCTCGATTCAGCTGCGGCAGATATCGTCTATACCAATCTGTTCACCGGTGTGCATGGCAATTATCTCAAGAAATCCATCATCGCGGCAGGACTGGACCCGGACAATCTGCCGGTGGCTGACAAGAGCCAGATGAACTTTGGTTCTGGCGGCGGTAGCAAAGCCAAGGCCTGGCGTGATATCTGGGGCGCGGGTCAGGGCGTGGGTTTGATGGATGATGTGTTGACCGTGGCGGAAGTGGTAGCACGTTTGAAATCTGAATATGCTGCCGCTAAAGCGCGTGTGTTGTCATTGTAACTAATTTTCAAATAACTACTTATCAGGAATATCATGAGTAAAGCTTATGTCGTTGCAGAAATCCAGGTCACTAACGCAGATGCTTATGCTGATTACCGGCCATTGGCCACAGCCAGCGTGGCTCAATATGGCGGGCAGTTTTTGGTACGAGGTGGTACACGGGTGCAAAAAGAGGGACGGGATGATGCGCATAATGAAGGCTGGCGTTCTGTCATCGTCGAATTCCCCAGCCTGCAACAGGCGCAGCACTGGTATGACTCGGTCGAATATGCCAAGGCCATGGAAATTCGTCATGCCAATTCTATTGGCCGTTTGTTTATTGTTGAGGGCGTGTAAGCTAAGCTAGCGATAGCGTGAGGGCGAAAAAACCACAAATTGCCCTCAGGATTCAAGTTTGCAAAGAGACTTGCCGTAACTAGGGTATCTCTCTGCAAACTCAATCCCAAATTCAATTCATTATGCGCCGCTCTCTCGCCTTGCTGCTCCCCATGCTGTTGGCCTTGTCCGCTCAGGCGAACGACCCACCACCATCCAAACCCATTAAACCAGCATCGGCGAAAGAAGAATCTTCCAGTCCGGCTTCTGCATCAGCCAAAGAAGAACGCAAGTCATCATCCAAGGAAAGCAAAGACAGCAAGGAATCAGCCAAGGAAGCCGCTATCCGCGCCAAGGAAGCACTGGCTGCCGATGAACTGGCAGCTCGCATCGCTGAACGCCTGAGCGTCATCCGCAAGGAAAAAGACGAAGCAGCCGCGCGCAGTGTGCCGAGACCTGTTGTGCGGCCCTCGTATGCGCCAGCTGCGCGCAGGCCAGAAGCCGCCAAACCCAAAAGTGATCATGGAACCAACAGTGCAGCAGCAGGCGGGCTGGCGGCAAGCCATGCCAATATCCACTGGAGCTATAAAGGCGAAGGCGGACCATTAAATTGGGGCAAGCTCAATGCGGCCAATGCCAAGTGCGATATCGGTGAAAGGCAGTCTCCTATCGATATCCGTGATGGTATCAGGGTGGACTTGGACCCGATCGCTTTTGATTACAAGCCCAGTCGTTTCTCTGTGATTGACAATGGTCACACCATACAAGTCAATATCGGTGCTGGCAACTATATCAATGTGATGGGTATTAATTATGAGCTGGTGCAATTTCATTTTCACAAGCCGTCTGAAGAACGGGTAAACGGCAAGAGCTTTGAAATGGTTGCCCATCTGGTACACAAGGATGCTGATGGCAAACTGGCCGTGGTGGCCGTGTTAATTGAGCGCGGCAAGTCACATAGCCTTGTGCAGCAGGTCTGGAATAATCTTCCACTGGAAAAGAATGATCCGGTACAGGCCTTGACGACCATGGACATGAGCGACATTCTGCCCGTCAAACGTGATTACTATACCTATATGGGTTCGCTGACGACACCACCTTGCAGTGAAGGGGTATTGTGGCTGGTCATGAAAGAGCCGGTAGAAATTTCACCAGACCAGTTGGCGATATTCAGCCGTCTGTATCCCATGAATGCGCGACCCATACAAAAGAATTCTGGTCGTTTGATCAAGGAATCAAATTAAGCGGTAACAAGCATTAATAGACGATGTTATGAGGCCGGCCAGTCCGGCCTCAATTCTTTGCGCACCACCAGTTTCAAGCCTGACCATATATCGCTGACAGCACAGACCTTGATATCGACGTAACCCAGGGGCAGGGCGACTTCCCTGATCGTGTCTTCAGTGATGTCGGTAGCCACTTTCGAGGCTTTCTTGGGCCAAGATACCCAGATTGCGGCATCACTTCTCAAGCTTGCTTTACAGTTCAGCAATTCTTTGACGAGGACAGCTTTCTTGTCGGTGAACAGGTGGACGATATCTGTCGCAGGCGTAGTCTTCTTGTCAAACACCACCGCAGCTGGCAAGTCGGCCAGCAAATCCAGATAGTTTTCAGGCGCATCCCTGGCGCAAACATGGCTGTCAGCTTGTATCCCCAGTTTCTTTGCCAGTGGTGTACGGGAATAGCCAGTGGATGTAAGGTTCATCGTAAGAAAAAATCAAAAAGCAGTACCTGTGCAGATACTGCTTTACATCAATCAGATGAGCTTGAACAGCATTTACTTATAGATACCACAGCCAACGACGACATCATCAGATTTCTCAAAATAAGTGGATTTCAATTCTATGGCTGTGGTAGTTGGGTTAGGCCATTTGTAATCTATCCAGCCTTTTCCCTTGCTCTTTGCGGTTGCCAGGAGTTCTTCAATAAAGGCTTTGTTATCGACATCTCTCAGCGTACTGATATTTTTCCCCAGGAGCTTGGGATTGGCACCATGGGCCAGGGTCTTGCCACTCATGTCGAGTACAAAAATATACAGGTCACGGTCACTGAAACTGCCTTTGGGATTATTAAATTCAGGGTAAGCTGCATCTGCTCCCTTGGATTTAATATGGGCGATGGCTTTTTTCACCATGGCTTCTGCTTCTTGTGCCGTACCATGGTCTGCAGCGAATACGCTCTGGCTGACAAAAATGCTGAATAGACTCAGTGTCAGGAATTTAATGAAACTACGCATGATAAGTCTCCTGTATTGTGGGATACCAAATTCCAGCAGTTCATCAAACTCCAGGAATCTGATATCTCACAACATACTACTATCTGCGCTTCATTTCCATGTTTCTTGTATGTAAGTAATGATGCTTCGCGTTGCTTATGTGAGTTTTTATGTAAGTTTATAAGGCAGCTCACGCCAGCGCTTGCCACTGACTCTGGCGATAGCATTCGCAAAAGCCGGTGCCAGTGCTGGCAAACCAGGTTCACCCATGCCGGTAGGGGCATCTGCACTAGGGACGATATGCACGGCAACCTGTGGCATATCGGTAATGCGTGGCACCACAAAGTCACCGAAGTTGCTTTGTTCGACTACACCGTCCTTGAGTGTGATAGCAGCACCTGGCTGGCACATGGAGAGACCCATTAGTGCCGCACCCTGTACCTGGGCTTCTACACTCCTGGGGTTGACAGCCAGGTTGCAATGCACACCCGCAGTGACCTTGTGCAGCTTGGGCTGGCCATTTTTCATGGATGCTTCGACCACATAAGCGACCACGGACGAGAATGATTCATGCACTGCGACACCATAGGCGCGGCCAGCTGGCAGTTTCTTTTTGCCATAGCCAGACTTTTCAACCGCCAGTTGCAAAGCTGCTTTATGTCGTGGATGTTTGTCACCCATGAGCTTCAGGCGGTAAGCCACCGGGTCTTGCTTGGTGGTCTGGGCAATTTCATCAAGCAGGGTTTCCATGACAAACGCAGTATGGGTAGAACCCACGCTGCGCCACCACAAGACCGGCACATTGATCTTGGGGTGATGAACAGACAGGCGCATCGGCATTTGATACGGTTCTTTCATGCCTTCCACGGCTGTGATGTCCACACCATCCTTCACCATCATGGATTCAAATGGCGTACCACCGACGATGGACTGACCAACGATGACATGATCCCAGCCGAGGATATTGCCCTGGGCATCAAAACCGATTTCAGCCTTGTGCACATGCATGGGACGATAATAGCCACCCTTGACATCATCTTCACGGCTCCACAGCGTGCGTATCGGTGTATCCAGCCCAACAGTTTGCGCAGCCTTGGCGACATTGCAGGCTTCCACCACATAATCACTGGTGGCGATCGCACGACGGCCAAAGCCACCACCCGCATACTGAGTATGCACTGCGATATTTTCCGGTTTCAAACCCAGGGTCTTGGAAGCCGCAAAACCATCGAGGCCAGGCATTTGCGTGCCCACCCACAATTCTGCCTTGTCGCCCTTGATGGCAACCGTGCAGTTCAGTGGTTCCATAGGGGTATGTGCCAGATAGGGGAAAACAAATTCGGCATTCAGCTTATGTGGCGCCGTCGCTATTTTTGAGACGTCATCATTAAACTTCAGCGCTCCTTGTTTCTTGGCCAGTTCCTTGTAGCTCGCCAGCATCTTGGTGGAATCAATTTTTTCCACGCCATCGGTATCCCATTCCAGCTTCAGTACATCGCGGGCTTGCTTGGCTGGCCAATAACCGGTAGCGATAATCGCCACGCCCTCGCCACCGCGGTCTACCGGTACACGCAAGACTGCCTTCACACCCTTGATGGCTTTTGCCGCCGCGTCGTCAATAGTCTTGACCTTGGCACCAAATACTGGTGGTCGCGCCACTACGGCAGTCAGCATGCCGGGCAGGCGGACATCGATACCAAAATCCTGCGTACCTGTGGATTTGGCTTTGGCATCCAGCCGGCCTGTGGGTTTGCCTACCAGGCGGAAGTTTTTTGGATCTTTCAACGTCACTTTTTCTGGTACTGGTAATTTCATGGCAGCATCTGCCAGCTCGCCATAGCCCAGCTTCTTGCCGCCGGGGCCGATGACATGCCCATTCTCAGTACGCAGGCTGGAGGGATCAACTTTCCATTGTTCTGCTGCTGCCTGTACCAGCATGGCACGGGTGCGGGCACCTAGTTCGCGGTACTGGGTATACGAATGGGCGATGGAGTTCGAGCCACCCGTCAGGTGCATGCCAAATGCGGGGTCGACATAGGCAGGGTGGTTACTGCCATTTGCGCTTTTGACTTTAGACCAGTCTGCGTCCAGCTCTTCTGCCAGTATCATGGGCAGGCCGGTTTGCACGCCCTGGCCAAATTCCAGGCGGTTGATGGTGACGGTGACCGTGCCATCCTTGGCAATTTGCACGAAAGCACCAGGTTGTTCGGTAGGCTTCAAACCTGCAGGGACTTTGGCGGCAGCATCCCGCGCATTTGCCAGCAAGGGATAGCAACCCAGGGCAAAGCCGCTGGCCGTTGCCATTTTCAAAAAGCTGCGCCTGCTCAGGCCGGTAGACGATGTTTCTGGTGTGGTGGATTGCAATAGAGCTTGCAAATGGCGTGGTAATTCATCCAGGCTGGCTTCAAAATGCATGTCTATTCTCCTCAGGCCAGAGTGGATGCAGCATCATGGATGGCAGCACGGATGCGCATATAGGTGCCACAGCGGCAGATATTGCCTGCCATGGCACTATCAATATCTGCATCGCTAGGCTTCTTGTTGGTTTTCAGCAATGCTGTCGCACTCATGATCTGCCCACTCTGACAGTAACCGCATTGCGCGACGTCATGCTTGATCCAGGCAGCTTGCACAGCCTTGCCGACCTTGTCTTGGCTCATGGCCTCGATCGTGGTGATTTTTTGCCCGGCGACGGCAGAAATCGGCGTGACGCAAGAGCGTATTGCCAGACCATTTAAATGCACAGTACAGGCACCACACAATGCCGCACCGCAGCCAAACTTGGTGCCAGTCAGGCCCAGGGAATCACGCAGCGCCCATAGCACGGGCGTGGATGGGTCAGCATCTACCTGGTGTTCTTTGCTATTGATATTCAGTGCAGTCATGGAACGGCTCTCCATCCGGTAAGGTGGTTGCAGGGGCGGAACAGGAAAAAACGGGGAAAACAGGCTGGACAAGTCTGGAAAACAGACTCATCCATATTTGGTTTACTTAACTACTATAGAATATTTTTAGCGTTTGGGTGCGAGAGACAAAAGAACCACGGAAAAGCTGTCTTTTTCGTGGTTTTTTGTTGCTTCAGCGTCAGAGGCGCCTGGCTTTATTCGTATTTGCGGGCGTCGTCTATTACCTTGCCATCATTCGCCAGGCTGCCCGGCACAACAAACTGCACATCACCGCGCAATTTGGTGACGTCTCGCAGGCTATCGATGATGGCAGCTTGCAACACAGGGTTGACCGCCGCAGTTTCACAATGCAGGCTCATGACATCATTTGCCATTTCACCAGTCACCACCAATCTGGCCTTGAGGATTTCAGGGTGACGCTTGACGACCTCTGCAACTTGTGAAGGATGAACAAACATGCCCTTGACCTTCGTCGTTTGATCTGCCCGCCCCATCCAGCCCTTGATGCGCTGGTTTGTGCGGCCACATGGTGAAATGCCCGGCAGTATCGCTGACATGTCACCCGTACCAAAACGTATCAAGGGATAGTCAGGATTAAAGGAAGTGATGACAACTTCGCCAACTTCACCTTCCGCCACCAGGTCACCTGTGCCAGGACGGACGATCTCCAGTATCAAATCTTCATCCAGTATCATGCCGGGATTGATCTGGCCATCGCTCATGCTCTCATAGGCGATATTGCCTATGTCGGCAGAAGCATAGATTTGCAATACATGGGCAACACCATGCTCTTGCAGCCATTTGCGCAAGGACGGTGGCAGGGCTTCTGCACCGACGATGGCGCGCTGTACGCTGGAAATATCGGCACCCATGTCCAGCGCTTTTTCCAGGATGATTTTCAAGAAACTCGGTGTGCCTATGTAGGCGTCAGGCCGCAATTCTGCCATGGCCTGTACTTGCATTTCCGTTTGCCCTATGCCTGCCGGGATGACGGCGCAACCGATGCGGGCAGCAGCGCTTTCCACCATGAAGGCGGCAGGTGTGAAATGGTAGGAAAAACAGTTTTGCAGCAGGTGACCTGCACGCAGGCCAACTGCGTGCAAGGGGCGCGCAAAGCGCCACCAGTCCTGGCCACGGCCTTCAGGATCAAAGATAGGGCCGGGCGACATGAAGATATGCCCCATCTGCCGCGCCGGGGTGGTATTGAGGCCACCAAATGGCGGCAAGGCTTTTTGCAAATCCTTGAGGTCGGATTTGCGTGTGACAGGCAATTGCGCCAGCGTGCTGCGGCTCTTGATGTCATGCGCAGCCACGCCCTGCAAAATCCTGACCCAGCCTTCTGCAGTTTGGGCGTGGGCAATCAATTGCGGCAGCTTGTTCATTAGCGCTTGTTCGCGGCTTTGCGGATTACGGGTTTCCAGGGCGTCCAGATAGTCACTCATGAGCATGCTCTATAGTGGGTTGATTTGTGTGCATCTCAAAATGATGGATAGCGATGAGTGATGGCTCAAGCCAGCCAGCGTTTGCGCCTTCTATAAAACTTCATGTCCTTGAAACTCTTGCGGCCTGCGCCTGAGACACCAAGGTAAAATTCCTTGACGTCTTCATTGCTGCTGAGGTCCTTTGCCTCGCCTTCCATGACGACCCTGCCGTTTTCCAGGATGTAGCCAAAGTCTGCATAGCGAAGGGCGACATTGGTATTTTGCTCGGCCAGCAGGAAGGATACTTTCTCTTCGATGTTCAAGCTTTTGACGATTTCAAAAATCTCTTCGACTAGTTGTGGTGCGATACCCATCGATGGTTCATCAAGCAAAATCATCGATGGCTTTGCCATCAGGGCGCGGCCTATCGCGCACATCTGCTGTTCACCACCCGAGGTGTAGCCAGCTTGCGAATTACGACGCTCACGCAGGCGCGGGAAGTAGTGATAGACCTTTTCCAGCTCTGCCCTGAGTTCACTGCGTGAAAGGCTGCGCGTGTAGGCACCCGTCAACAGATTTTCTTCTACAGTCAGATGTGCAAAACAATGGCGGCCTTCCATGACTTGCGACAGCCCACGTTTGACCAGTTCATTTGGCGTCAGGTGATCAACACGCTGCCCGCGGAAAGTAATATCGCCCTTCGTGATATCGCCGCGCTCGTTTCTCAGTAACGTCGATATCGCCTTCAGCGTGGTTGATTTGCCCGCGCCATTGGCACCCAGCAAGGCAACGATTTTTCCTTGTGGCACTTGCAGGGAAATACCCTTCAACACCAGGATCACGTGATCGTAGATGACTTCGATATTGTTGACACTGAGATAGGCGATGTCGGTAGTTGCAGCTGTATTTGCTGCCGTTGCCGTTTCTGCCGTGATGCTATGAACGCTCATGATCTTGATCTGCAATGATTTGTACAAAAGGGGCGGAGGCACAGGCTGGCCTCCGCTAATTACTGCTTATCGCTTACTTCAAACAGGCCGGCGTGATTTTTTTCTCAGCCGCATATTTGTTGGAAGATTCTTCCAGCATCGCGCGCGTCAAAGCCTTGTCACCAGTGACCCAATTAGGCGTGATGGCTTTCCATTTGTCGCCTGTCCATTGTTGCACCTTGACAGCGCCGGAACCTTCATGATCTTCACAAGAAGTTTTCACAGGCGGGAACATGCCCATCGCACCCAGCGTTTTTTGACGAGCTTCATCAACATTCAGGTTTTCAAAGCCCCAGCGGATTTGCTCGGAAGTCATGAGCTTGCCTTTGCCGTATTTCTCCTGCGCTTTCAGGATGGCTTCTGTCCACAAGATTGCAGCAGTCACACCACGCATGTGATAAACAGAACCGATGCGGGATTTGTCACCCAGATTGCCCTTGCCAGCGGCATACACCTTGCTGCGGATTTCATCAAGCACTGGGTAATTGCCTGGTGTGTTGAAAGTCATCGCGGTATAGCCTTTTGCTGCATCGCCAGCCGGGATCGCATCTTCTTCTGAACCCGCCCACCAGACACCCAGCATTTTTTCACGCGAATAACCATTGCGCTGTGCGGTCTTGATCGCCACCGCATTCATGACACCCCAGCCCCACAGGATCACATAATCAGGGTTGGCCTGGCGGATTTGCAGCCATTGCGATTGCTGTTCATTGCCGGGGTGGGCAACCGGGATCTTGATGAGCTCGAACCCATATTGCTTGGCTTGTGCTTCAAATACCGGGATAGGTTCTTTCCCGAAAGCAGAATCATGGTAAAGATGGACGATCTTCTTGCCCTTGAGCTTGTCCAGGCCGCCGGATTTATCACCCAGGTATTTGGTCATCGCCGCAGCCTGGTTCCAGTAGCTGGTGATCAGTGGGAAGACATAAGGGAAGACCTTTCCATTGGCCGCATCAGAACGGCCATAACCCAGCGTCGTCAAAGGAATCTTGTCTTCAGCGACACGATCGAGAATACCGTAGGCGATACCAGTAGATAATGGCTCTATCAGCGATGCGCCACCCTGGTTTTTCTTCAGGCGTTCATAACACTCTACACCGCGCGAAGCATTGTATTCTGTCTCGCATTCTTCCCAGGAAATCTTGATCCCATTCAAGCCGCCTTTGGCATTCACCAGATTGAAGTAATCGATGGCACCACCGTAAAAGCCTGATCCGCCAGCCGCATAGGGGCCAACGCGATAAGACAGGACGGGAATGAATTGATCATTCGCCTGGGCTGCATTGACGGCGCCCAGGATTGCCGAAGCCATGAGCAGGGATTTAAGCAGTTTCATATTGTCTCCTAGTGGTTTTGGATGGGTATTGCCTGATGCTTTTCTACCTTTTTTGTCAAAGGCGAAGCATCTTTATTATGAACTCTCTTTTACTTTTGATACTAGTCTTGTTATTGCCACTCAATGCGGGAAAGGCCAGAGTCGCAATTTTTCCTTGGTGATTTGCCACAATCTTGCCAGGCCATGTGGTTCAACGATGAGGAAGAATATAATCAAGGCGCCAAATACCATCAGCTCAAGGTTCGATGCCACGTTGGTCGGCAAGGACAGACCATGGGCAATCAGGTTCAGGACGATGGGCAGCAGGATGATGAAAGCCGAACCAAGGAAAGAGCCGAGTATGGAACCAACACCACCTATAATGATCATGAACAGGATGCGGAAAGACAGGTCAAGGTTATAGGCTTCCGGTTCTACCGTACCCAGATAGGCATAGGCATACAGGGCACCGGCAATACCGCAGTAAAACGAGGACACCGCAAAGGCCAGCAACTTGGTGCGCATGAGGCGGAAACCAATGACTTCTGCCGCTACGTCCATGTCACGCACCGCCATCCATGAGCGGCCTACGTTTGATCTCACCATATTCTTGGCCAGCAATGCCATGACGCAAACTACGGTCAGTGTCAGTAAATACTTTTTGACTGGAGTATTGATACTCATACCCATGATCACCATTTCTTGTGCAGTGATGACGCCGGAAGAACTGTAGTTGGTGAACCACTGTATCTTGGTCAGACACCAGACCACGAAAAACTGGGTTGCCAGCGTCGCTGCTGCAAGGTAAAAACCGCGTATGCGCAGCGATGGCAAACCAAAGGCGATACCCACCATGGCTGCTGATAAACCACCCAGTACAAAGGCCAGCAAGACAGGGATGCCGGGGATGCGCAATACAAAATTGTAGGAAGCAAAAGCACCTACGGCCATGAAGGCTGCTGAACCCAGCGACAATTGTCCGGCATATCCAGTCAGGATATTCAAGCCCAGTGCTGCCAGGGAAAATATCAGGAAGGGAATGAAGATGGCTGAAAACGCATAATCGGTTGCCAGCCCCGGTACGGCAACAAATGCCGCGATCAGGACGATGGCAATACCGATACGGTCTTGTCGTATCGGGAATATCTGGTTATCTGCCTGATAGCTTGTTTTAAACTGACCTGCTTCACGGTAGAACATGGTGTTCCTCTACTCTGCTAATTACGTTTGATTATTAGGACTTACGCTAAACCGCCCCAGCTGCGTTGCAGCTCCTGCATTTAGCAAGATTCGGTACTAAAGTACTGTCTTCGTCGCTACGCCTTGCTGGGACAATTTTGCGTAAGTCCTTATTGGGCTGACCTGCGGGATATCAAATCCTGCGTATGATTTTTTCACCAAACAAACCTTCGGGCCTGACCAGCAGGAACAGCAGTGCCAGCACATATGGGAACCAGCCCTCTATGCCACCACCCACCAGTGGGCCTATATACACTTCTGCCAGTTTTTCAGATGCACCGATAATCAGGCCTCCAACAATCGCGCCAGGTACAGAAGTGAAACCGCCCAGTATCAATACCGGCAAGGCTTTCAAGGCGACGAAGGTCAGTGCAAACTGCACACCATTACGTGCACCCCAGAGCAGGCCAGCGACCAGGGCGACGAAGCCAGCCACCGCCCAGACTATGCCCCATATCTGTTGCAGCGGAATACCAACAGCCAGCGCCTCCTGATGATCATCTGCTACCGCACGCAAGGCACGGCCTATCTTGGTTTTGGAAAACAGCAGAGCCAGGCCAGTCACCAGCAGTGCACAAATCAAGGCAGCAATTACATCGAATTGCGACACAAGAATATTGAATTTTTCCATCAAATATTCTATGGGTACATCGTCGATAGGCAGTGTCAGTTTGTGTGGTTGCGAACCCCACAGCAACTGCGCCAGACCTTCGATAAAAAAGGTCAGTCCGATGGTGGCCATGAACAAGGTGATCTCAGGCTGGTTAACCAGCGGGCGCAATACTACCCGCTCGATTGCCAGGCCCAGTGCCACCATCACCAGCATCGTCAGCGGTATCGCCAGCCACAGGGACATTTCAAATTTCTCGGTCAGGCCTACGCAGGTCAGGGCTGCAAAAAACACCATCGCACCTTGCGCAAAATTGAAGACACCCGAAGCCTTGTAAATCAGCACGAAACCCAGCGCTACCAGCGCATACATGACACCGGACAACAAGCCACCGATAAACACTTCAAAGAAAAAACTGATATTCATTTCTAGCTCTCAGCTTACGTTAAGCAAACACTTAAGACCTCTCAACACAGAGACACGGAGACACAGAGGAAAAACATGAGAACTTCTCACATTCAATTTTTGATTTTCTCTGTGCTTTTCTCGGTGTCTCTGTGCCTCTGTGGTTAATGGTTTTAAAATTCTCTAATGCGCCACACCAAGGTAAGCATTAATCACTTCCTGATTCGCCAGCACCTCGGCAGGCGTACCGTCACCGATTTTCTTGCCGTAATCGAGCACGACCACGCGGTCAGAAATATCCATGACCACGCCCATATCATGTTCAATCAGGACGATGGTGGTACCCAGCTGGTCATTGACATCGAGGATGAAGCGGCTCATGTCCTGTTTTTCTTCCACGTTCATGCCAGCCATGGGTTCATCCAGCAATAAAATCTCAGGCTCGGCTGCCAGTGCCCGGCCCAGTTCCACGCGCTTTTGCAAGCCATAGGAAAGACGGCCTACCGGTATTTTGCGTATGTGCTGGATTTCCAGGAAGTCGATAATTTCTTCCACCTTTTCACGGTGGGCGATTTCTTCTTTTTGTGCGGGGCCCCAGTACAAGGCCTGCATGAGGAAATTGCTTTTCATTTTCAGGTTGCGACCCGTCATGATGTTGTCGAGTACGCTCATGCCTTTGAACAGGGCGATGTTCTGGAAAGTCCTGGCGATACCGCTTTTTGCCGCCGCATAGGTATTCATGTCCTTGCGGTGCTGGCCACGGTAAGTGATGTCGCCTTGCTGCGGGCGATATACACCATTGATGACATTCAGCATCGAACTCTTACCAGCACCGTTAGGGCCTATGATGGCGCGTATTTCATGTTCTCTGACGTTGAAGGAAATATTCGTCAGGGCTTTGACACCCCCAAAAGCGAGCGAGATGTTTTGCAAGTCCAGGATGACTTCACCGATTTTTCTGTTATCTGCCATTTATATATTCCTTATGCAGCCAGCTTTTGGGCAGAAAATGTTTTGACATCGCTGATATGCAAATCGGCACTGACCTTGCCCTGGCGGCCATCCTCAAACTTGACCAGGGTCTCTATGAATTGCGAACGCTTGTCTGAATACAGGGCTTCTATCAACACGGCATATTTTTCGGCAATGAACTTGCGCCTGACCTTGCGGGTACGGGTCAGCTCATCATCATCGGGGTCCAGTTCTTTGTGCAGCACCAGGAAGCGGTGTATCTGTGTACCTGCCATCAAGTCTTCACTGGCAAGGTCTGCATTCACTTTTTCTATGCACGACAGTATCAGTTGATAAGTCTCGGCCTTGGCCGCCAGATCGGTGTAGCCAGAATAAGCAACGCCGCGTCTTTCTGACCAGTTGCCGACAGCCTCCATATCGATATTGATGAAGGCACACACGGTGTCGCGTTCATGGCCAAAGGCCACGGCTTCCTTGATGAAGGGGAAGAACTTAAGTTTGTTTTCTATGTAGTTAGGCGCGAAGATATGTCCCTGGTTCATCTTGCCTACATCGGCTGCCCGGTCGATGATTTTGAGGTGACCATCCTGGTCAAATATGCCCGCATCACCGGTATGGAAGTAACCTTGCTCATCCATGACTTCTGCGGTTGCATCAGGGCGCTTGTAGTAGCCCGTCAGCATGGCATCTGACCTGACCAGCACTTCCCCATTTGGAGCGAGTTTGACTTCAACGCCAGGTGCCGCTTCGCCTACACTGTCAAACTTGATTTTCCCATCGGGCTGCAGGCAGACATAGGCGCAGGTTTCGGTCGAGCCATACAATTGCTTGAGATTGACACCGATGGAGCGATAGAAGCGGAACAGGTCAGGGCCGATCGCGGCACCGGCAGTGTAGGCAACACGCACGCGTGACAGACCCAGTACGTTTTTCAGCGGTCCATAAATCAGCAGATTGCCGAGCGCATATTGCAACCTGTCCATGCCGCTGACGGCTTTGCCGTCAAGGATGTCAGAACCAACACGGCGCGCCAGTTCCATGAAATGGGCAAACAGTTTGCGTTTGATGCTGCCCGCATCTTCCATGCGTATCATGACTGTCGTCAGCATGTTTTCAAACACGCGCGGTGGGGCGAAATAATATGTGGGACCAACTTCACGTAAATCCGTCAGGACGGTCTCACTGGATTCTGGGCAATTCACGGTAAACCCAGCGGCCATGGCCTGGGCAAACGAAAATAAATGGTCGCCCACCCATGCCATGGGCAGGTAAGACAGGATATCCTCGTCTGCGGTGAGTTCGTCAAATTCCATGCCGCCCATTGCCGCTGTCATGAAAGAGCGGTGAGACTGGCAAACTCCCTTGGGCTTGCCGGTGGTGCCTGAAGTGTACAGCATGACAGCAGTGTCGTCAGGTTGACCCAGTTCTACTTCTCTCATGAAAAAATCAGGATGGGTCATATCGAAAGCACGGCCCAGCTCCTGCAAGGCGGCATAGGAGGTCAGTTCAGGCTGGTGATAATGGCGCATGCCACGGTCATCATCAAAGGCGATATGTTGTATGCCAGCATACTGCTGTTTGATCTCCAGCAGCTTATCAACTTGTTCCTGATCTTCGACGACGGCAAAGACAATTTCGGCATTTTCCAGCACATAGGCCATGTCGGCAGCCGGTGCGTCCTGATATAAAGGTACTGGTATGCCACCCAGGCATTGCGCGGCTGCCATGGCCCAGTACAGGCGTGGGCGGTTGTCGCCGATGATGGCCAGATTCATGCCGCGCTTGAAGCCCTGTGCAGCCAGACCACAGGCAAGGGCGCGCACCTCTGCATTGACTTGCTGCCAGTTCCAGGTTTGCCAGATACCCAGGTCTTTTTCACGGAAGGCCGGATGTTGCGGCCGTGTTTTTCCGTGCTGCAATAACAACCCGGGAAAAGTCGAATTCGCTGCTTCTTTTTGATTCATGTCTCCACCAGCCTATTGTTTTAGGGCTTACTTCATGTGAGTGTCCTGATGCGTCCTTACTGCTTGCTTACGATATCCAGGCAGGGGGACTTTTACGGTAGGTATTGTAGTGGCATGCTGAAATGAGTTGCCTTTGAGTGCCTGCAGTCTTCGCTGCAATCGGCAACTCGCTTACAATGTCTCCGTAATTCTTTTTGTTGAAGCGATAGTAGACCCTTCAGGGGCCAGTGGTTGTCATTCGACTGACAATCTGAAAAAATGAAGCAATTATCTGTGGTGCGTTGCACAAATATGACAAAGAAAATCAGCGACCCTAAAGAACGATTTGCCAAGTCCATGTGGGCCAGCATGCTCGCACCTGAGCACATGCAAAAGCTGGAAGATGAAGTCGTCGAGCGTTTCATTCCTGCAGGTGGTTATGTATGCCGCAAAGGTGATCCGGTGGAGCACTGGATGGGCGTTATTGAAGGCTTTCTGAAGATGAGCAGTATTTCGCCCGATGGCAAGACGGTGACCTTTAGTTGCATGCTGGCGGGTGGCTGGTTTGGTGAAGGATCACTACTGAAGACCGAGCCGCGCCGTTATGACGTGGTGGCCTTGCGTGATACCCGTGTCGCCTATATGCCACGTGCTACCTTCACCTACTTGCTGGATAACAGTATCCCGTTTAACCGCTTTCTCTTGCATCAGTTGAACGAGCGACTGGGCTTGTTCATATCCCTGGTTGAGTATGATCGCATGCTGGACCCCGACACCCGTGTCGCCCGTTGCCTGGCAGCCATGTTCAATCCCTATCTGAATCCTGGTAGCAGCATGCAAATCCAGATATCGCAAGAAGAAATAGGTTACATCTCCAGCGTATCGCGCCAGCGTGCCAACCAGGCTTTGCAATTGCTGGAAAAGAAAAACCTGCTGAGCGTGGACTACGGCGGCATTACCATTCTTGATCTGGATGGTTTGCGCCGCTTCCCTGAAGAGTGAATTATGAAGACCCTGAATATCATTGGTGCCGGTAAAGTTGGCAAGGTACTGGCAAAAAACTTCCAGCGCAAGCAGCAGTTTGCCATACAGCATGTGTTGAATCGTACTCAGGCTAGTGCCAGCACTGCTGTGGCCTGGTTGGGAGCAGGGCAGGCAGTGAATGGCATCTCGCAATTGCTGCCAGCCGATATCACCATGTTGAGCGTCAGTGACGACCAGATTGCCAGCATCTGCCAGCAACTGGCAGATGCTGGCTTACTGAAAGTGGGCAGCGTCATTTTTCATTGTAGTGGTGCCAAGGCATCGACAGAGTTGCGAGCCGCCAGATTGGCAGGCGCAGTTGTTGCCAGTGTCCATCCAGTGCGTAGTTTTGCCAATGTTGATCTGCTGGCTGAGCAATTTGCTGGCACTATTTGCAGCATGGAGGGTGATGAGGCCGCACTTACATTGTTAGTGCCTGCCTTGCAAGCCATAGGAGCAGAAACTGTGATCATCAATGCTGACAATAAATTGCTGTATCACGCCGGTTCTGTATTCGCCAGCAATTATCTGGTGACCCTGATGGAAGTTGCCCTGCGTACTTATCAGGCGGCGGGCATACCTGCAGAGATCGCGCAAAAGATGGCTGCGCCATTGGCAAGGCAGACGCTGGAAAATGTCTTTAACCTGGGCACGCAAGCCGCATTGACAGGGCCGATTGCCCGTGGCGACATGCAGACAGTCGCGTTACAGCAAACCAGGCTCAATGACTGGGATCAGCAGGCAGGGGACTTGTATCAGGCATTTACGCAGCCGACCATAGACCTGGCGGCTCTCCATCACTCAGAAAAATAAACGCTGTTACGGCCATTTTCCTTGGCTTGATACATCGCCAGGTCGGCACGCTCAAATACGCTGGCTTCACTTTCCTTGTCCTTGCATTCAGCAACACCCATGCTGACGGTGATCGACAATCGGGTGCGCGTCAGGTCGGTAGTGCGCGAGAAGTCATTGTTGGCAATGGTATTGCGCAGGTTTTCGGCGATCGAGGTGGCTTTTTCCAGCGTGCAGTTTTTCAACAAGATCAGGAATTCTTCGCCACCCCAGCGGCAAATGATGTCGCTTTCACGCAGTGAACGTTTGGAGATCAGGGCGATTTCCTTGAGCACATGGTCGCCCACCAGATGGCCTTGCTTGTCGTTGACTTTCTTGAAGAAATCGATATCCAGCAAGACGACACACATGGGCTGGCGCGAGCGTTCGCTATCGAGCAGGGCTTGCTGGAAAACGAAATCAAAAGCCTGGCGGTTCAGCAAATTGGTCAGGGTGTCGGTAGAGGCTGATTTTTCAAGGCGCTTTTGATAGCGTCTGACTGTCAGCAATAAAATCGTCAGTATGATCAGGGTAATGCCTGCACTGATGGCGATATTGATGAAGAAGATATTTTGCAAAGGCTTGATCTCTGCCCCCATTTCCTGCTCTACCAGTAGATGCCAGCCCAGTTCAGGGATGAAGCGTGCATTCACGAGTATGGTTTCATTCCCGTTCTTGTATTCGAGGTGCTGGGATTCGCTTTTGCGATTGGCCAGGATTTGCGGCGCCAGACTGCCCAGACCTGGCAAAGTACTCAGGTTGTTGCGTATCTTTTTCATATTATTGCCAGCCAGCGCAATATTGCCCTTTTGGTCAACAAAAAAGATATTCCTGTGAAAACGCGTTTGATAACTGTCTATCAGGGTTTTCATGGTGTCCAGCGTCATGCCTATCCCAGTGGCGCCGATGAATTTGCCGGAGTAATCGAGTATGCGGTAGTTGATAAAGATGGTCATGGTGTCGCGGTTGGCCATGTCAGCATCGACATTGGTTTCATACTCGCTTTTGAGGCCACGGACGCGGAAGAACCATTGATCACGTGGTTCCGTATTGCTGATGGTTTTCAGGACGCCATCGGCATGATAATAATTATGGCTTTGGTCTGACACCATGAAGCTGGAAATCGCATTGTTTTTTTGCTTGATTTCCTTCAGGTACTTGATGATCTGGTCTTTGTCCTCCTCGCCATTGATGATCCAGTCTCGCAAAAAAGTGTCATGTGCCATTTGTGAAGACACAAAGACCGGGCGCAAAATGTCCTTTTGAATTTCAGAATAAACGTTGTCACCGGTGATGGGCAGGGTTTGCTCGGAGATGCCTTGTTGTATGGCATCACGGGAAACCACAAAAGATGCCACAGTCGTGGAAACAAAACCTGCAATCAGGATCAGGGATAGCCAGACCAGCAGACCGTATTTTTTTAACATTTTTTGCATGAATGATAGACGGAGCATGAGCGTGAGGTTTGCCGCAAGATAATACTATAAACCCATACCAATTCTGGTCAATTTCTAGGCAAACTACTGTGTCTTGCTCAGGTTTTGAGCACAATCAGGCGATATTCACGTAGTTTTATGCGGAGAGCAGTCTTTTGAAGATTTGTTGTTATTTTAATTAACAGACGGAAATAAGAAAATGCCGCTATAAGCGGCATTAAAGAGCGTAGCTGAAATGTGGTCTTAAGGGCGTGGCGTCAAAGACACATGGATACGCAGGCGTGAACCAGGGTTATATGGCATGACCGAAGTATAAGTTCGGTTATTGTACTCATATGTCACAGCATAGCCATTGGTACGGCTTTCCCAGCTATCGATATTACGGCACTGACGCACAGGGCGGCTTTCATAGGAGGGCTGGTCATTATAATGATTGCCGTTATTGCCGTTGTTTTCAACGCGATCACCAACGATTGCGCCAGTTACAGCACCTACGGCAGCGGCGGCGATACGACCATTGCCGCCACCGACCTGGCTACCCAGCAAACCACCAGCCAGGCCACCTATGATGGCACCGCCATTGCTGCGTTCTGCCTGTTGCTGGCGTGGATAATTGCGCTGGCTGGTTTCATATTCGGTGCGGCACTCCTGGCGTGGCACATTGACCTGCTCAACTTGCGGGGTAACGCTGATGACGCGGGCATAATCATCAAAGTCGGCAGCCTGGGCTGCAGGAACAATGGCACTTGCAGAAAATGCCAGTAAGGATGCAGCCATGGAGAATTTTGTGAATGTCATTTTTTTACCTCTTTCGATTTGGATCATGTGATCAACATTGCCGTGCCTCTGAGTTTGCCAAAATGGCAAAAATGGGCATCTGGGTTCTGGTAATTCTCGATATATCCTGTGATAGTCTCTTGCTAGTGTGTATATAACGCTTGGGCCTCGAAAATAGAAGACATGAAAATGTAAGTGTCTGTTTCAATGTACTTTTGGTATTGTATTCTTGTACTTTACACCATTGGCCTCATGTATAGCGCTGACATGCCCCTCAAATACCCTCTACTGGAGAATTTATGCACTTGCAATGGACATCCTGGTTAACCCTTGCCGTACTCTGCATGTATTTCTGGAATGTAATGGTAGTAGGACGTCTGCGGGTGAAACTTCAGGTCAAGGCTCCGGCCATGGATGGGCCTCCAGAATTTTTACGGGCCATGCGGGTGCAGGCAAATACCGTAGAGCAAATGGTCTTCTTTTTTCCAGCACTATGGTTATGCGCCATCTGGAGCGGTGACATACCGGCAGCTTTACTGGGGGTAGTATGGTTGCTTGGGCGCATTATGTATGCTTTGGCCTATCTGCAAGATGCCAGTAAGCGCTCCATGGGTTTCCTGGTTTCTACTCTGGCGGCAATAGCCTTGCTGCTGGGAGCAGTGGTAGGTTTGAGTGGGGTATTGAAATGAAGACTAAATCATTGACCAGTCTGGCCAGTCAGGCATTATCGCCATCCATATATGCTTCTTACATCCTCATGGGCATAGCCCTGTTGATGGTGTTGAAGGCGGGCTTGCTGCTTGCCCTGTTTTCTGGCTTGCTGGTATTTTCCATCATTCATGTGTTGGCACCGGCAATCGCCCTGCGTTTCCGGCATAAGCAACCACGCATGATCGCCGTTGCCTTTCTATCAGTTTTACTGATAACCGGTCTGATATTGAGTGGTTGGGCCATCCATGCCTTTTTGCGCAGCGATGCCGGGAATTTGCATAGCCTGTTACAGAAACTGGCCGACATCATTGAAACCTCACGTCATCAATTACCTGATTGGGTGAGTACTAACTTGCCGGAGGATGTCGAGGCGCTCAGACTGATGATGACACACTGGCTACGTGAACATGCTGGTGAAGCCAAGCAACTTGTGCCAGAAGCAGGTCATCTGATCGTCCACTTATTGCTGGGCATGATCATAGGCGCCATGATTGCCCTCAGGGATGTCAGTGGCGACAGCAATCACAAGCCCTTTGCTGCCGCCATGCAACACAGGATCAGCAATCTGGGTCAGATTTTTCATAAAATCGTGTTTGCCCAAGTGCAAATATCCTTGATCAATACCGTATTTACTGCAATATACCTGGCTGCTATCCTGCCCATGGCCGGTATACATCTCCCGCTGACCAAGACCATGATCGCCATTACCTTTCTGGCAGGTTTGATACCCGTGGCGGGCAATATCATTTCCAATACCGTCATCGTGATTGTGGGCCTATCACAATCCCTGAATGTGGCGATTGCTTCGCTGGTATTCATGATCGTCATCCATAAAGCAGAATACTTCCTGAATGCGCGCATTATCGGTGCGCAAGTGAACGCCAGGGCCTGGGAATTGCTGACCGCTATCCTGGTCATGGAAACCCTGTTTGGTGTTCCTGGTGTGGTTGCGGCCCCGGTTTTTTATGCTTATATCAAGAAAGAGCTGAGTGACCGCGGTCTGGTTTAATGAAACATAGCAATGAATTTTCTATCCTAAAAAGGCTTAAACATGATTCTGGAGTTAGCAGATATACGCATACAAGCTGGCAAACAAGACGAATTTGATGTCGCCATACAGCGTGGGCTTGACGAAGTGATACGCCATGCCAAGGGCTTCCTTGGTTTCAAGGTACAAAAGGGAATTGAGTCGCCAGAGCGCTATCTGCTCATGATTTACTGGGCAACTTTGGAGAACCATACAGTAGACTTTCGTGAGTCTGCAGCATTTGCCGATTGGCGCGCCATCGTCGGCCCCTATTTTGCCAGCGCCCCTGTGGTTGAACATTTTGATCTTTTAGCCAGGTCTGAGTGATTTTTTGTATAGCCTGGGATAATTCCGACTTGATTACCGGGATTTCATCCCAAGCTTATCAAGTCATGATTTGCCTGTGGCGCTGAGGTCGGCGTTCAATTTTGGCAACAGCTTGCTCTCCAAAAGGTCATTATGGTTCCGCATCTCGTCACCGCTCTCAACGGCCCCCTGCTCGATCTTGAAAAAAAGATATTAGAAGCGACACCTGCGATCGAACGCTGGTTTCGTCTTGAATGGCAGGAACACACGCCGCCATTTTATTGCTCAGTTGACCTGCGTAATGCCGGTTTCAAGCTGGCTCCTGTCGATACCAATTTATTCCCCGGTGGTTTTAATAACCTGGCATCAGAAATGCTGCCATTGGCGGTACAAGCAGCCATGGCGGCTATAGAAAAGTATTGCCCGGATGCTAAAAATCTCTTGGTCATCCCAGAGAGCCATACCCGCAATGTGTTTTATTTGCAAAACATCGCCCGCATGATGCAGATTTTCCGCCAGACCGGTTTGAATGTGCGCCTGGGTTCGCTGTCACCGGATATCACAGAACCAACGCCTATCGATCTGCCAGATGGCAGTCAGTTGATACTGGAGCCGCTGGAGCGCTCTGCCAATGGCCGCCGCCTGGGCCTGAAAAACTTCGACCCTTGCACCATCTTGCTCAACAATGATTTGTCGGCAGGCATACCTGCGATACTTGAAGAACTCAATGAGCAGACTTTGCTGCCGCCTCTGCATGCAGGCTGGGCTTTACGCCGCAAAAGCAATCATTTCCACGCCTATGATGAAGTGGTCAAGAAATTCGCAAAGATGGTGGATATCGACCCCTGGATGCTGAATCCTTTCTTTATCAAGTGCAAGGATGTAAATTTCCATGACCGCAGCGGTGAAGATACGTTGGTAGCGGCGGTGGACACTGTACTCGCCAAAATACGCAAAAAATACAAGGAATACGGCATCAAGGAAAAACCCTTTGTCATCGTCAAAGCCGATGCAGGGACTTATGGCATGGGCATCATGACAGTGCACGATTCCAACGAAGTGCGTGACCTCAACCGCAAGCAGCGCAATAAGATGTCGGTCGTCAAGGATGGCATGGAAGTCAGGGATGTCATTGTGCAGGAAGGTGTCTACACCTTTGAGCAAATCAATGAATCCGTGGCTGAGCCTGTGGTGTACATGATAGACCGCTATGTGGTCGGTGGTTTTTACCGCGTGCATGAAGACCGTGGCGTCGATGAAAACCTCAACGCGCCTGGCATGCATTTCGTGCCGCTGGCCTTTGCACAGCAACATGCGGTGCCGGACATGAAGGCAAAACCCGGTACGGCAGCACCAAATCGCTTTTACATGTATGGTGTAGTTGCGCGTCTGGCATTGCTGGCGGCATCACTGGAGCTGGGAAAAACTGACCCTAATCCTGAGGTTTATTGAACTCCATTGATTTCTATTTAGCTAAGAAGATTGAGCATAACCATGAAAATCGCTTTTCTGACCGATCCACTGTCGCAATTCAAGACGTACAAGGATTCCACTTATGCCATGATGGTCGAGGCAGACAAGCGTGGATATGCCATTTATGCCTTTGGCCCGGAAGACATGGCGCTGGAAAGCGGCAAGGTGATTGCCAATATCTGCCGCATCACCCTGACTGGCGATAGCCAGGACTGGTTCCGGCTGTCAGAACCAGAGTCATTGCCGCTGAGTGCTTTTGACGCCGTCCTGCAGCGCAAAGATCCGCCATTTGATATGGAATATATCTACGCGACTTATCTGCTGGAACTGGCCGAGCAGCAGGGCGCCAGGGTATTCAATAAACCGGCAGCGATCCGCAATCATAATGAAAAGCTCAGCATTGCCCAGTTTAGCCAGTTTACTGCGCCTACACTGGTGACGCGGGATGAGCAACGTATCCGCGCTTTCCATAAAGAACACCAGGACATCATCCTCAAGCCCCTGGATGGCATGGGTGGCACAGGTATTTTCCGCATCCGTGACGATGGCATGAACCTGGGTTCTGTCATCGAGACCTTGACCGTCCATGGTAGCCGTACCATTATGGTACAGCGTTATATCCCTGAAATCGTTTATGGTGATAAAAGGATATTGCTGATAGGTGGCAAGGTCGTGCCCTTTGCGCTGGCGCGTATCCCGCAAAATGGTGAGGTCAGAGGCAACCTGGCAGCAGGTGGTCTGGGCGTGGCGCAGGAATTATCGGCCCGCGATCTTGAGATTGCGCAGACTTTGGCACCCGAACTTTATCAAAGAGGTCTGTTGCTGGTAGGATTAGATGTTATTGGCGAGAACTTGACTGAAGTCAATGTGACCAGCCCTACCTGTTTCCAGGAAATTACCCAACAAAAAGGCTTCAATGTTGCTGCCATGTTCATTGATGCCCTGGAAACCGCGATTTCGGCTTAAATAAACGGAAGACGGTGAGCCCTGCGCTGGCCGTCGCTAGAGAGTTATAGAACGATGGTTGGCATACTTTTAATGACGCATGCACCCTTGGGAACTGCCTTTATGCAGGCTGCAGCCCATGTTTTCCGCGGCATGCCCGAACGCTTTGAAGCGATAGATGTCATCGCCGACCAGAATATTGATGAAGTCAACCGCCTCGCACGTGAAGCCGTGCAGCGTCTGGACGATGGTTCCGGTGTGCTGGTGATCACCGATGTCATGGGGGGAACGCCCTCGAATTGCTGCAGGCAACTGGGTGACCCGGACCGCGTGGCGATCATTGCCGGCATCAGCCTGCCCATGTTGTTGCGGGCGATAACTTATCGTAGTGATGTACTTGATGTCGTGGTGGAGATGGCCCTGGCCGGCGGCCAGAATGGTGCGATCAGACTCGACAATCGTGTGCGTTTATCACCAGGTTAACTATGAAAGAAAGTGAAGCATGATCCAACAAGAAATTGAAATCATCAACAAGCTGGGTTTGCATGCACGCGCATCGGCAAAGTTTACGCAAACAGCAAGCAAATTCAAGGCTGAAGTATGGCTGACCCGCAATAGCCGCCGTGTGAATGGCAAGTCCATCATGGGTGTCATGATGCTAGCAGCAGGCAAGGGCAGCAAAGTTTTGCTGGAGACCGATGGTGTTGATGAGCAAGCCTGTTTTGATGCCATCCAGGCGCTGATCAACGACAAGTTTGGCGAAGGGGAGTAAGCCCTGACTGGCGATGTCTGGTTTGCGAGGATTTGCAAGACGATTTCATGATCGAAACAAATGGCAACATATTTGTGATTGTTGTTTTGAGTCCTATCGCTTACCGTGTCCTACTTTGATTGAATCGACGAAAATATGTATACAAGCTTGCATATTGTCTTATGCTTGGCGATACATCAGTATAAATAAGACAGGGCGGCATAAACATAGTGCCCGGAGATAAAGTATTTTGGGGGATACAGCATGGCATCTTTTACACTGCAAGGCATCCCCGTTTCACGCGGCATCGCGATCGGACGCGCCCATCTACTGCGTCCCGCAGCGCTGGATGTGCAGCATTATCTGGTAGGACAAGAGCAGGTCGAAGCCGAAGTGCAAAGACTGCAGTTAGCCATCGTTCAGGTACACAAAGAATTGCAAGCTATCTGGTCAGATTTGCCGATTGATGCGCCGACCGAGCTTGGCGCATTTATCGACGTACATGTACTGATTTTGTCCGACCCCATGATCTCAGAGGCACCACTCGATATCATACGCACCCGTCATTACAATGCCGAATGGGCACTGGTCAGCCAGATCGATGAACTGTCCGCTCAGTTCGATGAAATTGAAGATGATTACCTGCGCGAACGCAAGGCTGATATCCAGCAGGTGGCAGAGCGCGTACTCAAAGTCTTGACAGGCACTGCCGGTAGTGCGGTGCGTTCGGACGGTATTGACGAACGCAATGCCAATATGATCGTCGTCGCCAGGGATATTTCACCCGCCGACATGATGCAGTTCCGCGATGTTGCCTTTACCGGTTTTGTGACCGATGAAGGTGGGCAAAATTCCCACACCGCCATCGTTTCGCGCAGCCTGGGCATACCGGCAGTCGTAGGTATGGGCAATGCGTCACGACTTATCGATCAGGACGACTGGCTCATTATCGACAGTGACGCTGGTGTCGTCATTGTTGCCCCCAGCACCCTGGTGCTGGAACAATATCGTGAACGTCAGGCATTACTGGCCAAGGCCAGGAAAAAACTCCACAAGCTCAAAAAGACGCCTGCAATCACGCAAGACGGTGTCGAAATTACCTTGCTGGCAAATATAGAACTGCCACAAGATGCCGCTCACGCGCTGGAAGCAGGTGCCAGCGGGGTAGGCCTGTTCCGTTCAGAATTCCTGTTCATGGAAAGCAGTGGCCAGCAACACAAGTTGCCGACCGAAGAAGAACAGTTTGATGCTTACCGCACTGCAGTGCTGGGCATGAAGGGCAGGCCAGTCACAATACGCACGCTGGATGTGGGTGCAGACAAGCCGCTGGACACGACAGAACACAATATTCTCAATCCGGCACTGGGTTTGCGCGCTATCCGCTATTGCCTGGCAGAGCCACAATTATTCCTGACGCAATTGCGCGCCATCCTGCGTGCTTCGGCTTTTGGCAAGGTCAAGATACTGATACCGATGATGGCCCATGGTTTCGAAATAGACCAGACCCTGGCCATGATAGAACAGGCCAAGAGTGAGTTACGTAAGGAAGGCAAGGACTTTGATGCAGAGATTGCCATCGGCGCCATGATAGAAATCCCGGCGGCAGCCTTGTCATTGCCCATGTTTGTCAAGAAACTCGATTTCCTGTCAGTTGGCACCAATGACCTGATTCAATACACGTTGGCAATCGACAGGGCAGACCATGAAGTTGCCCATTTGTACGATGATTTACACCCCGCTATTTTGCAGCTCTTGCAAATGATCATTACCGCTGGCGACAGGGCAGGCATACCGGTCTCCATCTGCGGCGGCATGGCCGGGGATATCCGGCTGACACGCCTGCTGGCGGGTATGGGTTTCCGCGAATTGTCCATGCCGGCAGCGTTGTTGCCAGAAATCAAACAAGAGATACTGAACACCCGGCTTGATGCCTTGCAGGGCCATGTGAAAAAAATCCTGCGCAGCTATGATTCAACAACGATCAGGGAAACCCTGGCTGCCATGGGGGCGCTGTCGCCAACACTCCATTAAAATGGTGACTGTTGCGGCACTGGAGTTTGACCTCGGTGCCAGACTTGGTTTATCCTTCACCTATTGCGCCGATTTGAAAATCAGCTTGCGGGCGCGGTTCGGAAAACATCCCGAATGATAAATACGGCTAAAGCGAGCTTGAATGCAGCTTTCCACTTCCCACATTCAGCCCACCTTTTAGCCTTCCTGAGTTTTTTGATAATGGGTTAAGTCCCTATGGAAGAGTGTATGTCATCCTCACCTGGATCAGTTGGCATCGTGACGCCACAAGCGTTTCAATTCGATGAGCCTTTGGCCTTGCAAAACGGTACCTCGATTGCAGGCTACACCCTGATGGTGGAAACCTATGGCAGCCTGAATGCCGACAAATCCAATGCAGTCCTGATTTGCCATGCCCTCAATGCCTCTCACCATGTGGCTGGCGTGTATGCTGACCAGCCCAAGAATCTGGGCTGGTGGGACAATATGGTCGGGCCGGGTAAACCCGTCGATACCAATCTATTTTTTGTCATCGGCGTGAATAACCTGGGTTCCTGTTTTGGCTCCACTGGCCCCATGCATACCAACCCCGCGACTGGCAAACCGTATGGTGCTGACTTCCCGGTAGTGACAGTGGAAGACTGGGTCAATGCGCAAGCCAGGCTGGCAGACCGTCTTGGCATACAACAATTTGCGGCAGTTATGGGTGGCTCACTTGGTGGCATGCAGGCGCTGGCCTGGAGTATTTTGTATCCGGATCGCTTGCGTCATTGTGTGGTAGTGGCCTCTACTCCCAAATTGTCAGCACAGAATATCGCTTTCAATGACGTGGCGCGCCAGGCGATTTTGACTGACCCGGATTTCCATGGCGGTGATTTCTATGCCCACGGCGTAGTACCGCGCCGTGGCTTGCGGGTAGCGCGCATGATAGGCCACATCACCTATTTGTCTGACGATGATATGGCAGAAAAATTTGGCCGTGATCTGAAAGGCGGCGACTATCAGTTTGGTTACGGCGTGGACTTTGAAATTGAATCCTACCTGCGCTATCAGGGTGATAAATTCTCGGATTATTTCGATGCAAATACTTATTTGCTGATCACCAAGGCCCTCGATTATTTTGACCCAGCCCGCCATACAGGCGGCGATCTTTCCAAAGCACTGGCACACACCAGGGCCAGGTTCCTGCTCGCTTCTTTCACGACTGACTGGCGCTTTTCACCTGAGCGCAGCCGCGAAATTGTCAAGGCCCTGGTCAGCAATAAAAGGACAGTCAGTTACGCAGAAATCGATGCACCGCATGGCCATGATGCGTTCTTGCTGGATGACTCGCGTTACCTGAATCTGATTGCAGCCTATTACCGGCGTATAGATGCAGAATTGCAGGCCGAATTGTTGGGAGCAGCAGCATGAATTTTTCCGAATTAAAAGTTTTGCGACCAGACCTTGCTTTCATCGCCCATTGGATCAAGCCGCAAGCACAAGTGCTGGATGTCGGCTGTGGTGATGGTGTCATGCTCGATTATCTACAAAGCGACAAGCAATGCAGTGGCTACGGCATAGAAATCGCCGATGACAAGGTACTCGCCTGCGCCACACGTGGCGTGAATGTCATACAGCAGGATATGGAAAATGGCCTTGGCATGTTTGAAGATAATGCCTTTGATACCGTCATGTGCCTGTCCTCATTGCAGATGATGAAGCATGTCGAACCCTTGTTGCGTGACATCGCCAGAGTCGGGCAGGAGGCGATAGTTTCTTTCCCCAATTTTGGTTACTGGCCTCACCGCACTGCCTTGTTGCGCGGCAAGATGCCAGTCTCAAAATCCCTGCCCTATGAATGGTATGACACACCTAACGTACGCTGTGCGACGATTTATGATTTCTCCGACCTGGCCAATGAAGTGGGTCTGAATGTGCTTGAATGCGTCGCTCTGCATGAAGGCAAGCCAGTGACCTGGTTACCCAATTTACGTGGCAGCCTGGCAGTTTTCCGCTTGCGAAAAAAATAGGCTGCCATTCGTTCAGGTGTTTAGTGTTGAGCAGGGCAGGAAGTTTGCGTGCTTAAGTTTGTGGGAGCAGGATTTCCTGGCGTTGTCGTTCGATTTTTTTCCTATTGCAATAGACGGTTCTTCCCAAAGCCGCTCAATAGGAGAAAGATAAAGATGCCTATCTCTCCTAGGCCAATTCGCTTTGAAAAGAAATGGGTGGAAGTGACTTTCATGGCATTCAAGCTGATATTTGCCTGAACCATAGCCGCAAAAATAAATTGTATGCTGGTAAATCATGCGCAGCGCTGCTACGCCGCGCAGGAAATCGATGCACTGAAAGCGCCTGGTTGAGGGCTGATTGGGGAGTGGATTCGTGGAGCTTGTTTATATATTTGCAATATCTATCTTGCCCCCAGCCACTCGTTGCCAGAGCGTGAATAGGATAAGTAGAGGTATATGAATTTACTTTCCAGAAATATTTAAATATTTACAATAGCTGCAGAAATACTTGCGTGGGTGATCGAAAGAAACCTGAAAACGGCATGACAAGGCCAGCCTTAAATTTTTAAATGAGGCTGGGTCTTTAAAAAAATGTCGATGGCTCCCATTTGCGCTTATCATTCTGCGTATCTTCTTGTTCTGCATTAGCCATGAAACTGAGCCACACCGTACTTGTATTTACCAGCCTGTTTGCACTGGGCGAGCCTGCTTACGCACAAAACAATGCGCAACAGGAAGGTGTCAAGGTAGGTGACATGTCCATCATGCGCAAATTGGCACCAACTGGCGCGCTCGAAGGCCAGGCCGCTACGCAATATGCACAGACCATGCGGGCAGCAGAACAAAAAAATGCCCTGGGCCCAGCCAATCATCCTCAAGTCATACGCCTGCGCGCAATCGCTGACAAATTGATCCCGCATGCCCTGAAATGGAATGAGCGTGCAAGGCAGTGGAAATGGGAAGTTAACCTGATAGGCTCCAAACAAGTGAATGCCTACTGCATGCCCGGTGGCAAGATCGCTTTTTACTCCGGTATCCTTGATACCCTGAAACTCACCGATGATGAAGTAGCCATGATCATGGGCCATGAAATTGCCCATGCACTGCGTGAGCATGGTGCAGAACGTGCCGGTAAGGCTGTCGCTGCCAATATAGGTGTCAAACTGGTGGAATTGTGGGCAGGTGCAAAAGGCTATGATCCCAATCTGGCCGGTGGCCTGGCTGGTGGTGCTGCCAAATTTGGCATGCTGGCATTTTCCCGTTCAGATGAAACCGAAGCAGACATCGTTGGCCTCGACATTGCCGCCAGAGCTGGCTATGACCCACGCGCCGGTGTCGCCCTGTGGCAGAAAATGGGTATGCTGAACAAAAGCGCCCCTCCACAATGGCTGTCCACACACCCCGCAGGCACTACCCGCATCGCAGAAATTCGCAACCACTTCCCTGAAGTGATGCCACTCTACGCCCAAGCAAAAGGCGTCAGCTTGAGCGCACTTCCGCCATATCAAACCAATGTCAACGGGATTGCTCCCATTGTATATTCGGCAAAATAAGCTAATTTCAATTTAAGAGTAGTGTATTTTTTGCAATTTGTCGCGCAATTGTGACAAAAAATTCTCGCTAAAACCACTTTGTCATCATCCTTTAATAATTGGATGGGACACTCTGCAAGTTCAAAATTTTATGTGTTAGACTATTTTCACATATCAAAATATCTGATCGACAGACATTTGCCCCGGCAAATTGCTCAAGGTTAAAGATGTCACTAGGAGATAGACGCACTGTAAAAAGGTCCGTCTGTTTTTTGTTTAGAAATAGCAATCGATTGCGTCATTTGAAATAGTATGTTTCCAAAAAAAGCAATCGTTTGCGCAGGCAAATATTGATAAACGCTATTTCTAATGTGACATGTCATCGCAGGTGTTTGTTGTGGAATTACAACCAGTTACAAAAAAATGCCAAAAATGTTGGCAAAAAAGATGCTGTGAAGGACATGTCATCACGCAGTTGCGTTGGCTTGAGATGATAAACGGGGTTTTGCACTAATTTTTATTTCCATTTGTAAAATGATTCGGGAGCTTCAATGAAACAATTAAATAAATCGTCTGCATTTCCATCGCGTTTGTCGATGGTTGCTGTGGCATGTCAACTGGCATGCCTGAGTATGTCTACTGCCTATGCACAACAGGCAGAATCCACTGAGCCTACAGATGCAAACCGCGTCACCATCACTGGCAAAAAAGTCGGTATGGGTTTGATGGTGCAAGAAAATGCACCAAAAGCACGTAGTACCATCACAGCTGAAGAATTGGCCAAGCAGCGTCCTACAGGCAATGCTTATGAAGCGCTGGAATTAATGCCTGCAGTGAATAGTTTCAATCACGATGCAACGGGTTTGTTCGGTGGTGGCTTGACACTGCGCGGTTTTAATAGTGACCAGATCGGTGCCACGATCAATGGCGTGCCTGTGAATGATTCCGGTAATTTTGCTGTCTATCCGCAAGAATTCGTTGATCAGGAAAATACCTGTACTCAATTTGTGACTCAAGGGTCAACGGACGTAGACTCTCCGCAAATTGGTGCTACCGGTGGTAACTTTGGTATTACTACTTGCGATCCAGCAAAAGAAAAGCGAGTTCGCGTTGCACAGACTATCGGTGGTCTGAATATGTCCAAGACCTACGTTCGTTATGATACAGGTCTTTGGTCTGACGGCCGTTCCCGCTTTTTCATTTCCGCATCGCACGCACAAGCCGACAAATGGAAGGGCGAAGGCGGCGCAGACCGTAATCACGTTGATATCGGCTTCCGTACCGATTTCGATAAATTTAATTCGATCAACGGTACTATTCTGTACAACCGTGCGATCAATCAAAATATCAGTTCCTTCAATTTGGCAGACCTGGCCAAGTTTGGCTATAACTATGACTACGCTACCAAATTTGTTGGTCATGTGAATCCAACCAAGGGCAAGGCTGACAGTGATGTCAATTCCGCATTTGGTGATGCTTATTATCAGTTGACCAAAAATCCTTTTGAAAACGTCATCGCCTCTGCGACAGGCAAGTTCAGATTGGGTGAAAATACCGACATCAAGGTCACACCCTATTACTGGTATGGCTATGGCACTGGCGGTAATCAGCAAAAATTGCAAGCAGAAAATGCTTTCCTTGATCGCGCATCTGGCAGAAACATTGCCGGCGTAGATTTGAACGGTGATGGTGATACGCTGGACCGTGTGATCGTTGCAAACAGCAGTGTTACTAGAACGAACCGTCCTGGTGTGACTGCGCAGGTGATTCATAACATCGACAATCACCAGTTGTTGGCTGGTTTCTGGTACGAACGCGCTTCACATGAGCAGTTTGGTACGATGGTAAAAGTTGATGACAATGGTAATGCCAACGATATCTGGTTGAAAGAAGGCCGTATTACACGTCCAGATGGAACGCCTTATCAATCTCGTGACCAAAAAACAATTAGTACTGGTTATCAATTCTTTGCGCAAGACACCATTAGTCTGATGAACGACAAGTTGTCTATCAATATTGGTATACGTGCACCAACCATGAAGCGTGATTTCACAAGCTACGCCAGTGAAGCTGCACCAGTCGGTTACAACCTGCAAAAAACGTATTCAGAAATATTGCCGCAATTGGGAGCTCGCTACCAAATAGATAACAATAACCAAGTGTTTGCAAGTTTGGCCAAGAATATGAAGGCTCCGCCAAATTTCGTCTACGAAAGATTGCAATTGGTAAATGGCAAGCCTGTATTACCAGTGGATGTCAAAGCTGAAACTGCATTTAATCTGGATATTGGTTATCGTCATCAAAGCGATAAACTGACAGCGCAAGCAACAGTCTATTATGTGGACTTCCGTGATCGCCAGGCAACAGCCTATGATCCGGTTACCAACACAAATAGCCTTAGCAACGTAGGTAATGTAAAAACCAAAGGTTTTGAAGTAGAGCTGGGCAATACACCAGTTAATGGTTGGTCATTCTATGGTTCCGCTGGTTAAGCCAAGAGTGAAATCAAAGATAATCTGGTTTTCAACAAAACCACCATTCTGCCAACAGCAGGAAAAAGTATTCCTGGTACGCCAGAATGGAAACTGGGTTTGAGTGCACAATATGAAACAGGTGCATGGTATGCGCGATTGAAAGCGAAATATACCAGCTCACAGCAAGCGACTTTGGTGAATGATGAAGAAGTGCCGGCTTATACGTTGATTGGTCTGGATGCTGGCTATCAATTTGCAAACACTAGCTGGTTCAAAAAACCTACATTGCGTTTTAGCATAAGCAATATTTTCAATGAAAAATATCGCAACTCTAATTCTCAATCGAAAGTGAATGCAGCAGCAGGTGTCTTCTATTACATGGGTGCGCCACGTTTGGCGTCGATGACTTTGCAAGCGGACTTTTAAGACTCTCGCAAATTTATTGATGTGAAATTGTCAAAAAAATAGCAGTAGTATTCTGGGCCTGCAACAGTGAATTTGTTGCAGGCCTATTTACTTCACGAATGAACAAATGTATGCATACGCCAAAAACTCTAGCAGTAATTGTTTCGACGTTCTTATTGGTTTCTTGTGCCTCACAGCAGGTACAAAACAAAACCAATACCACTGAAATCACTATCTTCAGTATTAATGATTTCCATGGCAACCTGCAGGCAGATCAGCCTGTGCCATATCTCGCGACAAAAGTGGATGGTGCTGACCCTTCCAAACGTGTCACTGTCCCGGCGGGTGGCTATGCGTATTTGACGACCAAGCTTAAAGAGCGTCGCACAGCTGTTGGTGCCAGCATCTTGGTTGGTGCTGGTGATTTGATAGGCGCATCGCCCATGGGTTCTGCCTTGATGAAAGATGAGCCTGTCATCGAAGCCTTGAATCGCCTGGATCTGTCGGCGACGGCTGTTGGCAACCACGAGTTTGATAATGGTTCGGCAGACCTGATGCGTAAAATCAAAGGTGAGTGCCCCACGACTGGCTGCACCTATGCGGATTTCAAGGGGGCAAAATTCTCTTACCTCGGCGCGAATATCCATGAAGTCGGCAGCAACAAACCGTGGCTAACGCCGTATGTGATACGCCAGGTGGGTGATGTCAAGATAGGCTTTATTGGTGCCGTGACTGCCGATGTCCCTAATCTAGTCGCCGGTGATGCAGTCAAGCATTTGCGCTTTGAAGATGAAGCGACTGCCATTAATCGCTACGTGCCTGAATTGCAAAAACAGGGTGTCGCCGCGATCGTGGTGTTGATACATGAGGGCGCAATCTACAAAGGGGCGGAAACTGATCCCAGCTATCGTTGCGACGGTTTGCAGGGGCCTATCATCGACATCACTAAAAAACTCGACAAGGCTGTCAGCCTGGTTGTTTCTGGTCATTCCCATCAGGGATATACCTGCAAGATAGATGGCAAACTGGTGGTGCAGGGACGCAGCTATGGTTCCTTCCTGACAGAATCAACCCTGACGATAGACCGCAAGACCAATCAGGTAGTCAACGCTGTCGCTGTCAACCATCTGATAGACCAGCATGCCTTGAAGGCAGATCCTGCAGCCAAGCAACTGGTGGATCAGGTCGCCGCTCAAACCGCAGGCTTGCGCCAGCGCCCTATCGTCAACCTGAGCGCTCCCTTGTCACGCAATAGCGAAGCGGGTGTGTTTGATAGCGCCCTCGGTAACATCATCGCTGATTCGCAACTGCATCATGGACAGCATGCCGGTGGTGCTGATGTGGCTTTCATGAATGCAGGTGGTATACGCAGTGACCTGCCATCCGGCAAGGCCAGCGGTCCGGTAGCGGTTTCTTATGGTGACCTGTATGCGGTGCAACCCTTTGGCAATAATCTGGTACGCGTCAAACTGACCGGTGCCAACATCCTGACTTTGCTGCAACAGCAGTGGCTGGGCCGTGAAGTGAATGAACCCAAGAAACTGTTCGTCTCCCACACACTCAGCTATAGCTATGACCCGCGAGCCGGCATCGACGAGCGGGTAAAGGATGTGAAGATCAAGGGCAAGCCGCTGGACCTGAATCAGCAATACAGCGTGATCGTAAACAGCTTTATTGCCGATGGTGGTGATGGTTTTGCGGTATTAAAGCAAGCCAAAGAAAAGGAGCTGATAGGTCGTGACCTGGAAGCATTTGAGTCTTATGTTCGTGAGCAGGGCAGTAAATTGACGGAAGTCAAACGTGACCGTGTGAAGCGTTTGCCAGATGGTATCGCTACAAGCCCCAAGTAGGATTTTTATTGGAGCTTTGAAAAACCGCATTCTCTCGTTGCGTAACAATAGAATGCGGGTAATGACAAAGAGATTATCTGACAATAACCTTATCTTGTTTTATATAAGAACCGCCTAGCCATCTTGTACGAAACTCCAGCGAGTGGCCTGCAGCCGAAGTAAATGGGACACTGAAATCTGTATAAGTGAATGGACCACGAAATTCACTGCGACGGATTTGTCGACTGGCCAGGACTGAACCTGTACTGGCGTCATTGACCTCCAAAATAACGATCGCATTATTATCTGCACTAACGTTATCTGCCAGCAATGTAAATACAGCGTTGTGATTTCCGTCACCTATACCAGTAGTGTACGGTCCATAATTTAAATACTGCCCTGGAGCGTCACTTGCAACATTGACGCTCCAGCCGTCGCCGTCAGCCCTGCCTATCTGGTGATATGCAGATTCTTCTGTCTGGAATGTTAAGCCAGGTAGCAGCGAAGGATCTGTTTTACTCACTTGAATGTAACCAGTCACATTCGCGCGGTCGCCCTGATTTACTGCCCCCCAGGAAAATTCAACATTTCTTGTATCTGGATGATTAACGAAATACAAATTCATAGGTCTTGTTGTACCTGTTAATGTGACCCGAATTGTATAGTCTGGTGAGATGATTTCACCCCATGTTTGATTCCCGCCAGCGTTGAAAATATATACGGGCTGACCTGTTGCTGGAATTGTGTAGGCAAACGGATTGTCTGAATACTTATATAGAGGTGAGCCAGCGACTCGAAAATATTGGAAAACATTTTTACTCGCGTCCATAGGCATGCTCAGCGTTGCAAAATTGTATCCAGATGGACCAAACTCGCCACCAAAATTGAGTTTGGTCGGATCAACCCCGTCTTGCGCAAATTGAAGCCGGAAAGGTAGGTTCGGTGTCTGCGCCTGAGTAAACGGGAACATGATGCCGCCATTATTGTGGTTACAGGTCGTAATATTGTTAGGCGTATCGCTTAGAGTGGCACTTCCTATAAATCCGAAGCCACATCCCGTAAGTAAAGGAACACCGTCCGCATAGATTTGACTAACGCCATAATTTGTTTCAGTGACAAACTGAACATTGACGGCACTTGCACTTGCACACGTGATCGCAAATAGCGAGGAGAGCAGAATTTTCGATAAATTTTTGGACATGATTACTTTAGTGAAGAGAAATAAATCAATGAAAAATGAAGATGTAACCGCAATAACTAGCAGGCACAGAGAAGCTTTGATGCGAGCAGCTTTCTGATGTAATTGCTAAATTATGCTTGTTGTTATTCACTAATCAATTTTATCAACTAAATGTATCTTTATGCAGGTTTTTAAAGAATTATCATGATTGGTAAGTAATGATTAAAGGCGCGTGATCAGAGAAACGTGCTTCCTTGTAGATTGAAGCAGTATGCGCCAGTTTGCCTATGCCGGCGGTGGCGACGTGGTAGTCGATGCGCCAGCCCACATTGTTCGCCCAGGCCTGGCCGCGGTTACTCCACCAGGTATAGGCTTCGCCCGTGGTTTCCGGGTGCAGGTGGCGGTATACATCCAGCCAGCCCTGTTCATCAAACAGGCGTGTCATCCAGGCGCGTTCTTCAGGCAAGAAGCCGGAATTCTTTTGATTGCTCTTCCAGTTTTTCAAATCGATTTCTTTGTGGGCGATATTCCAGTCGCCGCAGATGATGATTTCCCTGCCTTCGGCAATTAGCTGTTGCAGATGGGGGTAAAACATTTCCATGAAACGGAACTTGGCTTCCTGCCGTTCAGGCGAGGATGAGCCTGAAGGGCAGTACAGGGAAATCACGGTTAACTTGCCAAAATCACAGCGCACATAGCGGCCTTCGGCGTCGAATTCCGGGCAACCAAAACCTATTTTGACGGCATCCGGTTCTATCTTGCTATACACGCCTACGCCGGAGTAGCCTTTCTTCTCGGCATAGTGAAAATGACCATGATATTTGTGCGGATTCAGGAAATCCGGTGTCATGTCTGCCTCCTGGGCTTTCAACTCTTGCACGCAGACGACATCAGGGTTTTCCTTTTGCATCCATTCAAAAAAGCCTTTTTTGGCGGCAGAACGTATGCCATTCAGATTCGCGGAGATGATTTTTGTCATGATTTTTTTGCGGAAAGAGTCAAAAACTCCTGCCAGCATAGCAGATATACAAAAGCTTGATTAAGTTTGCCGGGGCTGGCAAGGCGCTTGGTTTATACTTGCGTTCTTTTTAGAACTCATCCCTATTGACGAAATGGGTTCTAGTGTCTGAATCATTTTCTTGATACATCATGAACGAAAAGCAATTGCGTGCAGAACTTGATGCTGTGTACTCCAGTAGCTCCTGGAAGATGACTGCGCCTTTCAGGTATGTAACAAGAACAATATCTTCCCTGAAAAATACCAGATTCAGCCTGCGCAGCTTGCCGGGGCGAGTGGTACGCCGGGTGGTGGCGATTCCTGCCATCAAGAATCTGGCATTAAGAATATTGAAATATTTCCCGGGTATAGAGCGCAGGGTGAGAAAGGGTTTGCAACCCCGCCTGGCTCCCCAGGTAGTATCTGCGGGCAAACAGGCTTACACGCCGTCCAGGAGAGCCACAGATGCGCGCCTCTCCGCAAAAGCACAAATCATCTTCGACAAGCTCCAGACAGAAATAATTCGCCAGCAATAAACAGGTTACCAGATGCGTATTCTCATTGATTTACAAGCTTGCCAGTCAACTGGCAGTCGTCATCGCGGCATAGGCAGATATTCGCTGGCCCTGGCGCAGGCGATGGCAAGCAATGCTGGCAACCATGAAGTGCACTTGCTGTTGAATAGCCTGTTTGCCGATAGCCTGGAGCCAGTCAGGCAAGCCTTCGGCCATTTGATCGCACCACAGCACATTCATTACTGGAAAAGCCCAGGGCCAGTCAGCGAACTCGATCACCGCAACCGCTGGCGTACCCGTGCCGGTGAACTGGTGCGTGAGCAGGCACTGGCAGAATGGCGGCCCGATATTGTCCACGTCAGCAGCCTGTTTGAAGGCCTGACCGATGATGCACTGACCAGCGTGGGATTGAATGGAGAGTATCAACCTACTGCCGTGACTCTGTATGATCTGATCCCTCTCATCAATGCCAAACCTTATCTGGAAAACGAGCAGGTAAAGGCCTGGTATCTGAGAAAAATCCAGGCACTCAAGCGTGCCGATTTGTTGCTGGCTATTTCGGCATCCTCAAGACGTGAAGGTCTGGAGTGTCTACATCTGCCGCCTGAACGCATCGTGAATATTTCATCGGCAGTCGATGACAGGTTTTATGTACAAGACCCTGATCCTGTGGTCTTACAGGAAATCAAAAATCGCTTTGGTTTGCAACGTCCCTACGTGATGTATACCGGTGGCATAGACTTGCGAAAAAATGTCGAAGCATTGATACGCTCTTTCGCCAAACTGCCAGGCGATGTACGTAAAAATTATCAACTGGCGATTGTTTGCAGTGTGCAGGATGCTGATCGCGTGCGCTTGCAAAAACTGGCGGCGGATGCTGGCCTGGCCAGCAATGACGTGATCCTGACCGGCTATGTCGCTGATGAAGATTTGCCATTGCTGTATCACGCTTGCACATTGTTTGTCTTCCCGTCCTGGCATGAGGGTTTTGGCTTACCTGCGCTGGAAGCCATGTCTTGCGGCGCGCCGGTGATTGCTTCCAATACAAGCAGTCTGCCTGAAGTGATAGGTCGTGAAGATGCCTTGTTCAATCCTTACGATGAGCAAGCCATTACCGGAAAGATGCTAAGCGCTCTGACAGACGAAAATTATTTGCAGAGTTTGCGTGAACATGGCGTGCAGCAGGCGAAGAAATTCTCCTGGGATGCATCGGCAAAAACTGCCATCAGCGCATTCGAGGCGCAGCATGAATATCAGTGCAGCAAGCAGGCGGTGTTCGTCAGCCAGTTGCAAGACCAGATCAAGCCACGTCTGGCGTACTTCTCGCCATTGCCACCCGAGCGTTCTGGTATTGCTGATTTCAGTGCCGAACTTTTGCCTGAACTGGCAGTGTATTACGACATAGAACTGATCGTCGACCAGGAAGAAATTGGTGACCCCTGGCTCGCGGCCAATTTCCCTGTGCGCTCATGGCAGTGGTTTGAACAGCATGCAGACCGTTATCAGCGCATCTTGTATAACCTCGGCAATTCCATTTACCACACCTATATGCTGGATATGCTAGCGCGCTATCCCGGCATCGTGGTCTTGCACGATTTCTTCCTCAGCGGTTTGCTGGCGCATCTGGACATGACGGCGGAACGTCCGCAAATTTGGGCGCAGGCACTGTATGAATCACATGGTCTGCAAGCTTTGCTGGAAACCAAAAATACCGAAGACCTGAGCCAGATTATCTGGAAGTATCCTTGTAATTATGAGATGCTGGACGCGGCCCAGGCTGTCATCGTGCATTCTGAATTTTCCATGAAGCTGGCAAGACAATGGTATGGAGAAAATGCGACGCAGAACTGGACCCGTATCCCCCATATGCGTAAGCTGCCTTACCAGTCAGAACGCAGCGCAGCACGCCAGCGTCTGGGCCTGAGTGACGATGATTTTCTGATGTGTTCCTTTGGCCTCATGGGCCCCACCAAGCTGAATCATCTGGTGCTGGAAGCCTGGCTGCAATCAGCGATGGCAAAAGATAGTCATTGTCATCTGGTCTTTGTCGGCAAAAATGATGGCGGCAAATACGGCATGCAACTGCTGCAGGATATCAAGGACCGTGGCCTGGCTGATCGCATTACCATTACTGGTTTTGCCGATCCTGAATTGTTCCAGACCTATTTGCATGCTGCCGATGCAGGCGTGCAATTACGCGGCCTCTCGCGTGGCGAATCTTCATATACCGTGCTTGATTGCATGGCCTATGGCATACCAACGATCATCAATGGCAATGGTGCCATGGCAGAATTGCCAGCCGATGCCTTGGTCAAGCTGGCTGATGAGGTAGATGTTGCCACCCTGCTGACCAGCATGGTGGAACTCAGGTCTAATCCTCAACTCAGAAAGGAGCTGGGTGCCAGGGCTGTTGAGTATATGCATGAGTATCATGTGGCGCACAAGGTAGGCCGGCAGTATTTTGATTTTGTCGAGCTGGCGCATAGAAATGCACCTGCCAGCCGCTTTGAACGAAGCTTGAACAGGATTGCCACGCTGGATGGCCCGGTGGCTGAGGCGGACTTGATATCACTGGCCAGGAATATGGTCTCCAACCAGGCCAAGCCTGCTTGCGCCCGCGCCCTGTTTGATATTGATGCCCTGAAAGCTGCTTTGCCGGAACATACATTGACGCTGATGCTGAAGCAGTTGATTATGACTACACCGACATACTGGCGTTGTGAGCTGCTGAAGTCAGACAATAAGTCAGTGCTGCGCTACGCCAATGAACTGGCCTGTCAATTGCTGGGGTTGCCATCTTTATCAAATCCTGACGAAGTGATCGATTTGCATCCTGCGGATGTGTATATCAAGGTGCTGGCTGCATCTGAGACGCAGTCCAGCGACAAAGGCGTTTCCACTGTCCGGCAATTGATGCTTGAAATGGGCATACCGGTACTGGAATTAAGTTTTGACCCTGCGCACATCAAGGCACTTGCTGCCGGCAGTATGAATATTGATGAATTGGCAATGGGCTGGTGGCAGACAATTCTCACACAATAGGCATTTTATAGCGTGCTATGCTTGGATAAGCATGGAGCGTCATTATTTCATAATTAATGTTAAGGCAAGTATATGTCAAGTAATCTGAGGCAGGAATTTATACATTTTGCGGTTGATGCCGGTGTGCTGAAATTTGGCAGCTTTGTCACCAAGGCAGGACGCACTTCCCCCTATTTTTTTAATGCTGGTCTGTTCAATGACGGTGCCAATCTGGGTCGCATTGCCGACTTTTATGCACAAACCCTGATTGATTCCGGCATTGAGTTTGATATGCTGTTTGGCCCGGCTTACAAGGGTATTACCCTGGCGTCGGCCACTGCGGTGGCGCTGGCCCGCAAGGGGCGCAATGTGCCTTTTGCCTATAACCGCAAGGAAGCCAAGGACCATGGCGAAGGCGGCAGTATTGTCGGTGCCAAACTGGCTGGCAAGGTCGTCATCATTGATGATGTAATTTCGGCTGGTACTTCCGTGCGTGAGTCAGTAGAAATGATACGGGCAGCAGGTGCCACACCTTGTGCGGTATTGATTGCACTGGACCGCATGGAGCGTTCCGGCAAGGACGATGCCCTGTCTGCACATTCCGCTGCTCAAGAGGTAGGCCTGGCCTATGACATGCCGGTGGCGGCAATTGCCAATCTAAATGATTTATTTGATTACCTGTCGATAGCGGAGGCAGGCCAACAATTGTCTCAATATAAAGATGCTGTTGAGCAATATCGTCAGCGCTATGGGGCGGTATAGCCTGGAATAGGGCACAAACGGCAATACCCTGAATGGTATTGCCCAGCTCTGTACAGGGAGAACTGATGCTGAGGCACTGAGGTGGAGGTAAGCTATTGTAAAAAACCTATCTTTTACAAGCGCTTTCATTATTTTTCCGCAGTGCGGTGAGCACTCATTGTATACTGTTCAACTGTAGACAGATTGTGACCGCTGTCACAGATAAATTCGAACTGGCGGTCCAATATCTGGTTAAAAGAAGAATTTTGAATGTTCGCCGTGGCGAAGAGGTTTTCTTGAATGAGTAAAAAAGCGTTAATCACTGGTATTACTGGTCAGGACGGAGCCTATCTGGCTCAATTGCTATTGGAAAAAGGCTATACCGTCTACGGCACTTATCGCCGTACCAGTTCAGTCAATTTTTGGCGCATAGAAGAGTTGGGTATAGATACTCACCCGGCATTGCACCTCGTCGAATATGATCTAACCGACTTGTCGGCCAGCATACGCCTGTTGCAAACGACTGGTGTGACTGAAGTATACAATCTGGCAGCACAAAGTTTTGTTGGCGTATCGTTTGAACAGCCACTGACGACAACAGAAATTACTGGTATCGGTGCACTGAATTTGCTCGAAGCGATACGTATCGTGAATACGGAAATTCGTTTTTATCAGGCATCGACGTCAGAAATGTTTGGCAAAGTGCAAGCTGTGCCACAGATAGAGTCGACCCCATTTTATCCGCGCAGCCCGTATGGCGTGGCCAAATTGTATGCCCACTGGATGACGATCAATTATCGTGAATCCTATGGCATCTTTGGCTGTAGCGGCATCTTGTTCAATCATGAATCGCCATTGCGTGGCCGTGAATTCGTGACGCGCAAAATAACCGACTCCGTCGCCAAGATCAAGCTCGGTAAACTCGATGTGCTGGAACTCGGCAATATGGATGCCAAGCGCGACTGGGGCTTTGCCAAGGAATATGTAGAGGGCATGTGGCGTATGCTGCAAGCCGACAAACCAGATACTTTTGTATTGGCGACCAACCGCACAGAAACCGTACGTGACTTTGTCACCATGGCTTTCAAGGCTGCCGACATACAATTGCAATGGTCGGGCGAAGGTGAAAATGAGACTGCGACCTGCGCAAAAACCGGCAAATTGCTGGTACGCGTGAATCCTAAATTCTATCGTCCTGCGGAAGTTGAGCTGTTGATCGGTGATCCGGCAAAGGCAAAAAATGTGCTGGGATGGGAACCAAAGACAACGCTGGAAGAACTGTGCCAGATGATGGTCGATGCCGATTTGCGCCGTAATGAGAATGGCGCATCGTTCTGAAATGTCGACTACTCCACGTGCCCTGATAACAGGTATTAAAGGTTTTACAGGGCGTTATCTGGCGCAGGAATTGAGCAGGGCCGGATACCAGGTGTTCGGCACTACGCATGGCACGGAAACCCAAAACCAGGGGCACTATGCAGTAGACCTGTGCGACAAACAAGCTTTACGCGTGGCTATTCAAGAGATACAACCAGATGTCGTCGCGCACCTGGCTGCCATCTCCTCGGTCGTGCATGGTGATGTTGATGAAATTTATCGCGTCAATATCGTCGGGACACGCAATTTGCTGGAAAGCCTGGCAGCACTGGACAAGAAGCCACGTGCCGTACTGATAGCCAGCAGTGCCAATATCTATGGCAATTCCGTATCGGAAGTGCTGGCCGAGAACGAGCCAGCCATGCCTGCCAACGACTACGCCGTCAGCAAACTGGCGATGGAGCATGTGGCGCGTCTGTGGATGGATAAACTGCCGATTATCGTAACCCGGCCTTTCAATTACACTGGTGTGGGTCAGACTGAAAATTTCCTGCTGCCGAAAATCATCAATCACTACCGTCGCCAGGCCAGTGAAATCGAGCTGGGTAATCTTGATGTGGCCAGGGATTTTTCTGATGTACGCAATGTAGCCGTGGCCTATGCCCGTTTGTTGGAAAAAGCACCTGCCGGTGAGACTTTCAATATCTGCTCAGGCACGGCTTACAGCTTGCGTGAAGTCTTGCAAATGGCCAGTGAACTGGCTGGCTATGAAATCAAGGTGCGCGTTAACCCGGCCTTTGTGCGTGCCAATGATGTGCATAAACTCATGGGCAATGGTGGCCGCTTGCAGGCTTGCATAGGTGACTTGCCGCAAATCGCCTTGCGCGACACGCTGGCGTGGATGCTGCGACATGAGGCCGCCACATGAATATCGTCCTGTCAATAGAAGCGATCAACCAGCCTCTGGCTGGCATAGGTCGCTATGCCTGGGAGCTGGCAACACGCTTGCCAGCACAGGCAAATATTGACTCGGTACGATATCTGTCAGATGGTTTCTGGCGCGCTTTGCCAGATTATGATTTGTCTGGCTCGCGTGATTATTCCGCCTTGAGTCTCAAGTCCTTTGAGCCTGTGCGTTTCAGTTACAAGGCAAAACTGCGCCAGCAACTGGGCCGCATGCGCTTTTTCTCGCAATGGTATGGCAGGCTCATGCCTGTGCTGGCCGGACAACGCCTGAACAGCTTGTCCAACGCGATTTTTCATAGTCCCAATTATTTTGTCCCTAAATGCAATTTGCCCAGCCTGGTGACTTTGCATGATCTTTCCATTTATCGTTATCCGCAGTGGCATCCCAAGACCAGGATAGAACGTGCCCTGGCTTCCATTCCGCAATCAGTAGAGCGTGCCAATCTGGTCTTGACCGATTCGCTGGCAACGCGCCTGGAAGTCATGGAGCATTTCAAGCTGGGGCCTGAAAAGGTAGTTGCCATTCCCCTTGGTGTGGATGACTTGTTTCATCCTTACAGCGCCGAAGAAACCGCACCGGTCTTGCAGCAAATCGGCTTGCAGCCAAACGGCTATAGCTTTTTTGTCTCTACCATAGAACCGCGCAAGAATCTTGGCAATTTACTGGCAGCTTACCGTGCCTTGCCTGTGGAGATACGCCAGCGCTGGCCGCTGGTGCTGGCTGGTGGCGCCGGCTGGCAAAGCGATGATATCCATGATGAGATTGCCAAAGGGCAGAACGAAGGCTGGCTGAAGTATCTGGGCTTTATTGATCAGCACTGGCTTCCGCTTTTGTATGCTGGTTGCCGTTTGTTTACTTACCCATCCTGGTATGAAGGCTTTGGCCTGCCGATTGCCGAGGCCATGGCCAGCGGCGTTCCGGTGTTGACATCTAATTGCTCGTCCATGCCTGAAGTGGCAGGCGGTGCCGCCATGCTGGTTGAGCCAGGCGATGTGGACAGCATCCGTGAGGGTTTGCAAAAGGCGCTGCAAGATGAAGACTGGCGGGCCACTGCCATTGCGCGTGGTTTGCAAAGAGCAGCAGAGTTGAGCTGGGAAGCCTGTGTGCATAACACAGTCGCCGCTTATCGCATGGTTCAGACCGGATAAGGGCGCGTACAGTGAAAGTCCTGCATTTCTACCGCACTTATTACCCCGACACCTTTGGTGGCGTTGAGCAAGTCATCCGTCAGATGGCGGTGGGTACGACACGTCTGGGTGTGGAAAATGAAGTGTTGACGCTGACCCGTGATACCGACCGCCCGCTGATAGAATTTGAAGGGCACAAGGTACACCGGGCGCATTTGAATTTTGAAATTGCTTCTACCGGCTTTTCCTGGTCAGCACTTTCACGCTTGGTCGAGCTGGCCAAACAGGCAGATGTGGTGCATTACCATTTCCCCTGGCCATTCATGGACATCGCCCATTTCCTTGGACGCGTCAAGACACCCAGCGTGGTGACTTACCATTCGGATATCGTCAGGCAAAAATATCTGTTGAAGCTGTATGCACCGCTCAAGCATCAGTTTTTGCGCGACGTTAACCGCATCGTTGCCACCTCCCCCAATTACCTGGCGACCAGCCCTACACTGGGTTTATACAAGGACAAGACCGAGGTCATAACCTATGGTCTGGACAATAGTATTTATCCTGTTCCTTCAGCAGAGTTGCTGGACAAGTGGCGTCAGAAAGTGGGAGAAAATTTCTTCCTGTTCGTTGGCATGCTGCGTTACTACAAGGGTTTGCATATCCTGCTGGAAGCGGCTGCAGGCACCAATATCCCAATTGTCATCGTGGGTGATGGGCCGGAAGAAATCGAATTGAAACGCCAGGCAGAAAAGCTGCAATTGAAGAATGTCCATTTTCTTGGTGCCTTGCCAGAGCCGGATAAGGTCGCCTTGCTGACTTTGTGTTTTGCACTGGCTTTCCCTTCGCATCTGCGTTCCGAGGCATTTGGTATTTCCTTGCTGGAAGGTGCCATGTATGGCAAGCCCATGATATCGAGTGAAATAGGCACAGGGACGACGTATATCAATGTTGCGGGCCAGACGGGCCTTGTCGTGCCACCGAGCGATCCGGCTGCCTTCAGGCAGGCTATGGAGTACCTGCTGGCCCATCCGCAAGAGGCTGCTGAGATGGGCAAGAATGCCCGCCAGCGTTACCTGGATTTATTCACTGCCGAAAAAATGGCGGGCCATTATGCCCGCCTGTATCAGGAAGTGATCGACGAAGATCAGCGAAAACATCAGCACAAATAGGTCTGCGCTTGTCCATCTCTTCGGGTTGTTTTAGCCTGCCTGCAATTTCCTGATTTCAAATTCACCCCTTAGCCAGTTGCTGCCGATGAACTCGGGGTGATCGACGTTGATAACATCAAACACCAGCAGGTTATCTGACCATTCATAGTTTTCTTCGAGATGGGTCTGCGCCTTGGTCAGGGCGGTCGTGACAGAGTAAGAGCCAGGACCAAACGGACATTCGAAGGGCAAGATAAACTCGATGACGTCGCCCTTGCGCAATCCATTTTGCACTTGTTTGGTATACCAGGTATTGCTACCCCAGATGATGCTGCCCTGTTTGTCACGCAGCATGAGCCCCAGCACCAGTTCAGGAATATCTTCACGCAGCAGCACTTCTGCCACCAGCTTGATTTTTTGGCCCACATGCGCTGCCGCCAGCACCTGATCGCTGGCCTGGTCGCGCAAGCTCAGCTTGCTCACAGTTGCCATCCCAGTGCCTGAGCGGGTCTGTAACCAACCCTGTTCATTACGGTGCTGTTCTATCCGGAATTTTTCGTTTTCCTTGCGGGCTATCATGGCATTGTAAAAATCCACGACCTCGTCAGGCGCGCCTTGCTTGAGCACGCTGCCCTTGTCGATCAGGATGACATGGTCACACAGGCTGCGCACTTCTCCCATGCCATGGGTGACCAGGATGATGGAAGTACCTTGTTCCTTGAACTGGCGTATGCGGTCAAAGCTGCGGTGCTGGAAGTAGCTGTCGCCGACAGATAGAATTTCATCAACGATGAGCACATCCGGGCGAACGGCTGTGGCAACGGCAAAGGCCAGCCTGGCTTGCATGCCGCTGGAATATACTCGTAAGGGCTGGTCAAAAAATGCGCCAATTTCAGCAAAGCTCTCTATGCCGGGCATGAGCTGGTCCAGTTGCTCGCCACTCAAGCCCATCAGGCCGCCCGCCATATAGGCATTTTGCCTGCCCGAGAATTCCGGATTGAAACCCAGCCCCAGTTCCAGCATGGCGCTGACGCGGCCAACGACAGAAATATTTCCTGTTGTGGGCCTGACTGTGCCAGTGATCATTTTCAGCAAGGTGCTTTTTCCTGCGCCATTCTGACCTATGATGGCAACCGCCTGACCAGCAGGCACATTGAAGCTGATGTCGCGGTTTGCCCAATATTCATAGGCTGGTTTTACTGGCAGCCCGGCCCAGTACATCAGGCGTGACAACAAGCCGCTGAACTTGGTGTAGCACTTCCCGACACCGTTCACGCTTAAGACAATTTGACTCATAATGCATCCACCAGGTCTGCGCTGGCACGCCGGAAAATCCAGAAAGAGAATAGGAACAAGCCTGATGAAATCAGGGTGGGGATAAGCAAGTCAGCCAGAGCCGGGAATTGCCCGTACAAGAGCGCATTCTGGTAAATCTTGACCATAGGCGTCATGGGATTCAACTTGAGTACCGCGATGAAACGCGGGGGCATATTGTCCATCAGGTAAACCACAGGGGTGAACCAGAACCAGAGTTGCAAGACTATGCCCATGACCTGGCCAACATCCCTGGAAAATACATTCAGCAAGCCAAGTATGATGCCCAGGCCAAATGCCAGCAATACAATCAGCAACATGCCGAATGGCAGGGCCAGCCAGGCGATGGTTGGCATATGACCAAAGAACAGGAAAACCACGGCAATCGCTGCCAGCAACAGCAAGTGATTGATGAGTGCGCTGCCGCCGACAATCAGGGGCAGGCACAACCTCGGAAAAGAAATCTTTTTCAGGGTATTTGAATAATCAATAAACACGGTAGTGCAGCGGTTCATGATTTCAGCAAACAGGCCCCAGGCCGACATGCCCGCCATCAGGTAAATCGCGTAGGCAGACTTGTTTTCTATATTCGGTATTTTGGTGACCAATACCTCAGACAAGACGATGGCGAAGATCGTGGCTTGTGCCAGGGGATTCAAAATCATCCATAAGGCCCCCAGTTTACTGCGGGCAAAACGGCCAGAGAACTCGGCCTTGATGGACGATACAATAAAATGGCGGTAATGCCAAAGTGAAATGAGTACAGCTTTCAAAACTTGCTTTCTTTGCGGGGATCAGCCTGCGACACGACCATAGATATCATCAAAACGGACGATGTCGTCTTCGCCGAGATAGGCGCCGGATTGTACTTCGATTAATTCCAGATCAGTCTGCCCCGGGTTTTCCAGCCTGTGCTTGACGCCCAGCGGGATGTAGGTGGATTGGTTTGCCACCAGGGTCATCACCTCTTCACCGCGGGTGACCAATGCAGTGCCACTTACCACGATCCAGTGCTCGGCCCGATGATTGTGCATTTGCATGGATAGGCGGCCACCTGGCTTGACGACAATGCGCTTGACCTGGAAATGTTCACCACTATCAACCGAGTCGTAGTGTCCCCAAGGGCGGTAGACTTTGCGATGGTTATCGGTCTGAGTGTAGTTTTCATCTTTCAGGCGGGTCACGACACGCTTGATGTTTTGGGTATTGGCCTTGTTGGTGACCAGCACGGCGTCTGGTGTCTCGACCACGATCACATCTTCCAGCCCCAGGCAGGCAACCAGACGGCTGTCAGAGATGACGAGACAATTGCGCGAATCTTCCAGCAAGACGTCGCCATGGACGGTATTGCCGTTGGCATCTTTCTCTGAGACTTGCCAAACCGCATCCCAGGCACCAACGTCCGACCAGCCAGCGTTGAAAGGGACAACATAGCCAGGGATATTCAAATCCTTGTCACGGGCCAGTTTTTCCATGACCGCATAATCTATCGAATCGGACGGACATGACAGGAATGCTTCCTTGTCAACTCGGACGAAATCGCAGTCTATGCTGGCTTTGTCCATGGCTTGCTGACAGGCCGCGAACATGGCAGGGTGGAAATGCGCTATGGCTTTTAACCAGGTGCTGGCACGCATCATGAAAATACCGCTATTCCACAGGTGGCGTCCGCCATCAAGGTATTGCTGGGCTACTTCAAGTACCGGTTTTTCGACAAAGGCTTGCAATTCGAGCACTGCAGCGCCTGGCAAGGCTTCACCTGTCTGTATGTAGCCGTAACCGGTTTCTGGCCTGTCGGGGACTATGCCAAAGGTGACCATGGCCCCTTCTACGGCCTGTTGCAGGCCCTGCTGTATGGCCAGATGGAAGCCCTGCTTGTCATTGATCACATGATCTGCTGGCATGACCAGCAACACGGCATCTTCGGCGTTGCTGACGGCAGACAGGGCCGCCAGTGTCAGGGCAGGGGCAGTATTTCGGCCCGTGGGCTCCAGCAACAAGTTGCAATCGGTAAAACCTGCGACGCGCAATTGTTCTGCTGTGATGAAACGGTATTCTTCATTACAGACCACGATCATTTTCTGGGCAACGCCTATGCTTCCTGAAAAATCGCGTACACGTGTCGCAGTCGCCTGCAGCATGGTTTCTTCACCTATCAGGGCAAGCAATTGTTTCGGGTGTTTTTCACGCGATAGCGGCCACAACCGGGTTCCGGAACCCCCGGAGAGAATGACGGGCTGTAATAACATGGATAACTTTCTTCTTTTTGCCCTCAGGGCAGATTTTATAAAATATAAATAGAATTGTAATACCTAATCAGGAAACTCTGACAGGAGCGGCTTCAGTGTAGACAAGGACTGAATAGGCTACACTAGAAAACCTGGCTGGCTGGACCCCTGACGCATCTGGCCGCATCTGGCACCTATAAATTCACATGATGGCGCGGGAACGGAGTTTCATGGAAACGAGCTGGCTACATAAATTCGTCGCAGTTTACATCATCATTTATACTTCAAACCCTTTTAGCGGTCTAAAAACTGATAATTTGCCGCCAATTATGAACAAAACTACCGAATTATATGGCGATAAAAAATAAATCCCAGCCCGAAGCGCAGCAACTGGCTGACAAGGCCAGCCTGATACAGCGCAGCAGGCGGAATGCCGTCCCGCAGAAATTAGTTCCCGAACAAGAGAATTTGCCAGCGGATAATGCAATTGAAACAATATCACTCCAGGAAACCATGCCAGAGAAGCACAATGCTGAGGAAAATAATGGTCTGGCCGTACCAGTAAACAGCAGTCAGCCAGCAGCGCCAGTCGGTCTAAGGCAAAAAATCCGCCGCATCCCTGGCCTGGGTTATGCCCTGGCCTGGTGTAATGCCTTGCTGCGCTTGCCGCGCACCCGGTTTCAAACGGAAGTGGATATTGCCAAACTGCAAAGTCAGATTGATGAATTGAACCGGCAACTGGTCAGCCAGGTTCATCATCATCAAGAGCTGAAACAACGTTTCGCCCAATTTGAGTCGCTGAAACTACAGCAACGCATGGACCAGTTCGATGCGCTGGATGTAGGTAACCGCCTGATGCAGTTTGACCGCTTGCACATTGCACGTCAGTTGCGCTCAGTGAATTTGATGATGCGTGCGGGTCTGCAAACTGCCAGTGTGCAGAATACTGGTGCAGTACCAGCAATCGCAGTAGAAGTAAAAGACGTGAATAGCAGTGAGATGTCTGACCTGACACGAGTCAGAAAAGTAGCGGCAGCAGAATTGTCAGCATCTGATTTTGATCAGGACCAGTTTTATCTGGAATTTGAAGCTTTATTCCGCGGTTCGCGTGAAGATATCAAGCAGCGTTTGCAAGTGTATTTACCTTATCTGTCGCATATCAGCAGTCAGCCCAAAGAAGAACGCAAAATGGTCATCGACGTAGGTTGTGGCCGCGGTGAATGGCTGGACTTGCTGGATGAACAAGGCATACCTGCCATGGGTGTGGACATGAATATCTCCATGGTAAATGCTTGCCTGGACCAGGGTTTCCTGGTGCGCCACGCCGATGCGATTGCCTATCTGCGTGAGCAGCCTGCTGGCAGCATAGGTGCAGTGACAGGCTTCCAGATCATAGAGCATTTACCGTTTGAACAATTGATCGCCTTGTTTGATGCCGCTCACCATGCGCTATGCCCTGGTGGCGTGATTATTTTTGAAACCCCGAATCCGGAAAATCTCAAAGTAGGGTCTTGTAACTTCTATTTCGATCCTACCCATTTGCATCCTATCGTCCCTCAAGTGGCAGAGTTCATGGCAAGGCAGCGCGGTTTTTCTCATGCAGAGATTTTGCGCCTGCATCCTTATCCTGATGATCATATGCTGGCTGGTGGCAGTGAGGTCGAAGCACTGCTCAACAAGGAATTATTCGGTCCTCAGGATTACGCAGTCATAGGTCGTAAATAAGATGCAGATACATCAATTCAGTCCCTCCTGCGGCAAGGGTGATGGCGTCAGTAATGGCATGTTTTTTACCCGCGGCCTGCTGCGGGAAATGGGATACACATCGCATATTTATTGCGACCTGGTGCAAGATGAAGTGCGTGATGAAGTATTGTCCATCAGCGAACTGCAACTCTACAGTGAAGATATCTTGCTGGTGCACCACAGCCTGGGTTATGAAAATTCAGCCTGGCTGAAAGATGTGAAGGCACGCAAGGTACTGGTCTATCACAATATTACGCCGCCCCAGTTTTTGCCTGATAATGGCTTGCCAGAATTGAGTATTCTCGGTCGCCAGCAATTGGATTTATGGACACAGGATTTTCAGGCGGCGATAGGTGATTCGGAATTGAATAGTTCTGAACTGCGCGCTGCCAAGTATGCCCATGTCGTAACCATTCCCCTGCTGGTGGATGTGACGCGCTGGCAGCAGCATGTGTACAACACCAGTCTGATGAATAGCTTGCGCGGCGCGCATAATATTTTATTTGTCGGGCGTTTGTGTGAGCATAAACATCAGTTGCAATTGCTGGAGATGTTCAATGAACTGCGACATTTTTCCAGCCAGCCGGTACGCCTGATACTGGCGGGTGGTGTGACCAGCCTGCCGTATCAGGAAGAGGTGCGTGCACGCATCACGGCCATGCAACTTGATGGGCAAGTGCTGATGACAGGCAAAATTTCTGAAGAAGATTTGCTGGCCCTGTACCGTAGCGCCGATGCCTATGTCAGCCTGAGTGAGCACGAAGGTTTTGGCATGCCGCTGATAGAAGCCATGCTGCATGATGTCCCTGTGATTGCGCGTGCCACTGCAGGCGTGACCGACACCATGGGTAAAGCCGGTATTTTGCTGGATGCCAATGTCGGTCCGGCACAGTGTGCTGCCCATGTGCAGATGGTATTGACTGAACCTGCCTTGCGTCGCAGCCTCATCACCGGGCAGCGAGAAAATATCCAGCGTTTTTCACGTGTACAAATCAAGGAAAATCTGCAGGCATTCTTGCAGACGTTGGGCGTGCCCATGCCGTCCGGGCAGGTAAATGCCATTGAGCAGTCTCCGTCATTGTGGCAGATCGAAGGCCCCTTTGATTCCAGCTATAGCCTGGCAATCGTGAACCGTGAATTGGCGCGCGCACTGTCATCGCAACAAGAGTCATCTGATATGCAACTGGGTTTGCGTAGTCGCGAGGGGCATGGCGATTTTCCCGCGTCTACAGAATTTTTGGCAGCAAATCCCGATATCGCGGCCATGCAAGATATCAGCAAAAACAGCTTCGTCATGCCTGATGTGGCTTTGCGCAATTGTTACCCACCAACGCTGGATGATATGCAGGCCAGGGTCAGGGTAGTCAATTCTTATGGCTGGGAAGAAACCGGTTTTCCGCAAGAATTTGTCAATGAATTCAATCGCAAGCTGGACCTGGTGCTGGTGGTATCACGTTTTGTCGGCAAGGTCTTGCGCGACAATGGCGTGCGTGTACCTATTGCCGCAGTTGGCAATGGCGTTGATCATCTGCTGAGAGTGGCTGCCGCACCTGTTCCGGCAGCTTTACTGGATGGCTTGAAAACCTATCGTTTCCTTCATGTGTCTTCCTGTTTCCCGCGCAAAGGACCGGATGCCTTGTTGCTCGCTTATGAGCAGGCATTCAGGGATAGTGATGATGTCAGCTTGGTCATCAAGACTTTCCCAAATCCGCATAATGATGTGACTGAACAGCTTGCAGCCTTGCAGGAGGCAGATCCACATTTTCCCCATGTGCAAGTCATCATGGACGATTACAGCCAGGCGCAAATGCGCGGCTTGTATGAAGTATGCAATGCCGTTGTCGCACCAAGTCGCGGCGAAGGTTTTGGTTTGCCGGTGGCCGAAGCCATGCTGTTAAAATTGCCCGTGATTGCCACGGCCTGGAGCGGGCAAATGGATTTCTGTATTGAGAGCAGAGTATGGTTATGCGACTACCAATTCGCCAAATCGACTTCGCATTTCAGTGCCGTGCATTCAGCCTGGGCTGACCCTGATGTTGATCATTTGAGCGCCCTGATGAAGGAAGTATATGCCAGCCCGGCAGATGTGATCGCCACCAAAACAGCGGCGGCCCATGCCTATATCTCAGAAAATTATGCCTGGTCTGCTGTCGCTACCGGATCGCGGCAAGCCATTGCTGCGCTTGAGCAGCAGCCCTTGCTCCGCAAGGAGCCACGCATAGGCTGGATCAGCACCTGGAATGCGCGTTGTGGTGTGGCTTCCTATTCAGCTTTTTTGACGGCTGGTATCCCTGCTGACAGGATAGTTTATCTGAGCAGTCACGTCCCAGAGAGAACCGCGCGTGATGCAGATAATGTCATCCGTGCCTGGGACGCCAGCATGGATGAAGATCTGGAATACGTCCATCTTGCCATACAAGAGCAGCAACTGGATGCCATTGTCATTCAATATAATTTTGGTTTCTTTTCACTTACCGCATTGGCTGATCTGATTTGCCGTGTGAAGGATGCCGGTAAAGCTGTATATGTCTTCTTTCATTCTACGGCAGATGTGCCGCGTGACGAGGGCTTGATCTCTTTGAAAACCATCACCAGTCAGTTGCGACTGGCAGACCGTTTGTACGTGCATGGTATTGATGACATGAACCGGCTCAAGGGATATGGCGTGCATGAGAACCTGCTGTTTTTCCCGCAAGGTTTGATGCCTACCCTGGATGATGCTGTTGCCAGGGTTGATGCCCGTCACTTGCAGGGCAAAACCGTGATTGCGGCCTATGGTTTCCTCTTGCCACACAAGGGCATACAGGCATTGATCAAGGCTTTTGCTCTATTGCGCGAGCAGGAGGGCGGTGCGCAATATCATTTATTGCTGGTGACTTCGCTTTACCCTGTGGGTTTGTCGGAAGGCGAATATCATTTGTGCCGCCGTCTCATGTATGAATCGAACCTGGATGCACATGTGACTTTCCTGGCTGATTACCTGACGGATGAAGTCAGCCAGTCCTGGTTGCAGCAAGCTGATTTGATTGTCTATCCATATCAAAAGACCCAGGAGTCGTCCAGCGCTGCCGTGCGCATGGGTCTGGCATCTGGTCGCCCGGTGGCAGTCACGCCACTGTCAATTTTTGATGATGTGAAAGATGCGGTACATGTCTTGCCAGGCACGGGGCCAGCAGAAATCGCCGAAGGTATTGCAGCAATCTTGAGCGACCCGCAAAAGATGAAGGCGAAGGCATTACAGGCGAAAACCTGGACTGCGACCAGACAATGGCCAGCCCTGTCTCGACGATTATTGAATACGATAGACGGTATTGCGAATGCGTTGGATATTGAAATTGGTCGCTTGTAGAAAATAAGCAGACTCAAAGAAAACGGCGGATCTCATTCCGCCGTTTTTTATTGTTTGTCACAAGCAGTTTTTTCGCGGGCTTGCAGCAGGGCGATCAGTTTTGCTGTGTGTTTTTCTCTGGCCCAGTCTTGCAGGTGGTGGTCGGTATCGAAAAACCAGCTTTCTTCGTACATGAAATCCCTCGGTTTTCCCAGATATTCCAGACCTAGTTTGTTGATACGCGCTGGCAAGCCGGTATAAAAAATCTGGTCTTCCACATCGCTATCGTATTTTGCATGGTGCAGTAATACGGTGGGCATGGCGATGACGCAGATGTTATTGGCTTTGGCCCATTGCGCATAGTTTTCCATTAGCTTCCAGCCACCAGTTTCTGTCGCAGCCCTGTGGCCATAGTCCCAGGCTTTGGCGACTTTTAGCGCGGCTATATCACCTGCGCTGCGCTCGGCGGGACTGGAGTCGGTCTGGTCGCCGCGAGCATCCAAATGATGAGCGCCATAGGTGCCACTGGTCACCGGACTATCTGGAAGATGGCGCAATCCATGCAGCCAGCGTTCTGGCCCCAGCCCGGCGGCATACTGCAATTGCTGCAAGCGTGTCAGGCTGCGCCAGTAATCAAGGTCTCTTGCAATGACATAGTCGATGACTTGTGAATTAGCTTTGCCAGCATCAAGATAGAGCGCATATTCCATGGGCATGAGTATGATGTCGCCAGGACGGGCGATGCGACGTGATACATCCAGTATATACGGCAAGCCCAGACCTGCATTCACAGCAAGATTAATGACCGGCTTTTGCCAGAAATTTTCCAGCATGCCGGAATCTATGCCAAACATGGCATTCGAACCCGCGACGACCAGTACACGCGGTGTGTTGACTGCTTGTGCGGCGTGAATCTTGTGCTGATAGGCATCGTAGACCCAGCGTGAACTGGCAGTAGCTGCACCGAGCTGGTATTTGATGCCGACTACCCACAGTATGCTGAGTATCAGGAAACTGCTAGTCATGGTGAGCAAGAATTTTTTCATGTTCTCGCTCGCTCAGAAATTAAAATACAAAAATTCTGTGGCTGGCCTGACGGCCATCCATTTCAACGCGAACCACAGGCATACGCCGGCGATAATGCCGAGTGCCATCTGCCTTCGTTCACTGAGCTGGCTGACTGCGACATTCGGGCTGGGGTCGTATTTCAACAGCTGCGTAGTATTCGGCAAAAACCAGACGATGGCCATGCCTATACTTATCCACAGCCAGCCTGCATCTACAGAGGTGCTCAGCAGGGCTTCTGCCACGTGAGCGATATTTTGCCAGGGCAGGGTAGGCAGACGCGTGCCAGAGTCGGGCTGCAGCAGGGCTGCATACATATGACCTGCACTGGCCATATCCGGTGCCCTGAACAATACCCAGGCAAAAGCGACCAGGATAAAGGTCACTACGATGCTGAGGGCTGCGGGTAGTTTATTCCATACTGCGCGCAATGCAGCGCTGCCTTGTAAAACATGGTGCCAGAAATGATTGAGCAGCAACATGCTGCCATGCAGGGCTCCCCACAAAAAGAAGTTCCAGCCTGCGCCATGCCATATGCCCGCCAATAACATCGTCAGCCAGAGATTGCGGTAGCGTTTGAACTGCCCGTGGCGATTGCCACCCAAAGGAATATACAAGTAGTCGCGCAAAAAACTCGACAATGTCATGTGCCAGCGTCGCCAGAAATCGATGATGGAAGTTGCTTTGTAAGGCGAGAAGAAATTGACTGGCAGCTTAAAACCAAACATCAATGCCAGGCCTATGGCCATGTCTGAATAGGCTGAAAAATCAAAATACAATTGCAGGCTATAGGCCAGCATGGCTTGCCAGGCTGCTTCGCCACCAGGTGTGGTGTGTCTGGCCAACTCAAATACCGGGCTGGCATAGCGTGCCATGCTGTCTGCCAGTATGGCTTTTTTGAACAAGCCCAATGCCAGAAATGCAGCACCCGTAATCAGCGCTTCCTGTTGCCCGAAAAGTGGATTTTCATCTACCCTGGTTTGTGCAATCAGGGGCTTGTGGTGGACGATGGGGCCAGCGATCAGTTGCGGGAAAAAGGAGACAAAAAACAGATAGTCGAGGGCATTGTGTCGGTGGACATCACCACGCCTGCAATCGACCAGATAAGCGATTTTCTGGAAGGTCACGAAGGAGATGGCCAGCGGCAAAACAACAGGGTCTATGGGTGGTGCTGCATGAAACACGGCAAACAGATTTGCCAGCAGGAAGTAAGTGTATTTGAAGCCACAGAGCACCAGTAAATTGAAACCTATGCCAGCTTTCATCCAGCGGCTGGCCAGGTTATCGTTTTGTTGTTGCCTCGCCTGTAGTATGCGACCACCCAGCCAGAAATTGATACTGATGGAGCCTAAAAGCACGGCCAGATAGCGCACATCCCAGACTGCATAAAAGATCAGGGAGGCCAGTACCAGCCAGCCGAGTGCCAGTCTTAGTCCGCCTGTTTTTTTACACAGCCACCACACTGCCAGGGTAATGGGCAGGAAAAGAAACAGGAATTCAAAAGAATTAAATAACATCGTGAGCTAGTAAGCTGGTGAATTGGCTAGTGCAGTATCAGGCCTTGCCGTGATTCAGCTTGCGCCCAGCGCCAGTTTTTGCAGTTCGTCGGGTTTGCGTATAATGAGGCGGTGCAAGTCTTTCTCGACTATGCCCTGTTGCGCAAGATGCAAGAGCGCTCGGGTAACAGTTTCCCGGCTGGTGTTGATCATCATGGCGATGTCCTGATGAGTAGGCAGGTTTTCTATGACTTCCAGATTGCCTGGCATGGTTTTTTTAAACAGGGCAATGAAAGCATAGATGCGCCGGGATGTATTACTGATGCTCAGCAAGGCACGGAATTCTGAATCGCGCTGAATTTTCTCTGCCAGATGGCGCAACATCATATTGGCCATGGCAGGCGAATGGGAAAAAAGATGCATGGCCGTGGCACTTGGTAAAAAGCCGACCAGTACATTACTCAAAGCGACCACCGAGGCAGAGCGTGGCGTGCCATTGATGATGGCTATTTCACCAAAGAAGTCACCCTCCTTGAGCATGCGCAAACCAATGGCGCGGCCGTCTTCAGTTACATCAACAACTTGCAATTGCCCTGACAACAAGAACAGCAGGCTGTCGCCGATACCGCCCTTTTGCAATACCACATCACGCTTGTTGAAGTGACGCACGCGCATGTCGGCCTTGACCTTGTTCATGTCTTCATCGCTGAGGCCCATCAACAGGGGGATATTGCGCAAGTTGACCGTGATCTGGTTAACTTTAACCTGTACTTTGGTTTGAATCGGAATATTTAATTGCAGTTGTCCAGGCGTGAGTGGTGGAGACTCCGCGCTCGGTGCCTTGTTGTGGATCACAGCAACTTCATTATTTGATACCGTCATTGGTCAATCCAATTTTGAAGACTGGCCTTTGCACTTCTGTGCGCAGCAACTGGTCATTCGTTCTCAATATATTCTGTGTCAGCGCTAATGACAGATGGTGACAGCGGGTCATCAATTCAAATTGCGGGCATATTCATCGCTCGTCAACTTGTGTTCAGATTTTTCTTATTCTACCGGGCTCTCATTTTCCTCATGTTGTTTGCTGTAATTCATGCTGCATGAGTATGCATGGAATAAAAGAGGACGGCAGGAACTTGAACCATGCTCTCTATCCCTGACTTAGAAATTTTGCCATTGCCAGCTTAACTGCAGGGTTTTGCTATTGTATTGAAGGATGGATATATTTTCCTTGTTATTTGTGGCGCGAAACTCCAGTTGCAGGGCCTGGTTGTTTGTCACATACCAGTTCATGGCAGCTTTTAAGGTCTGTATACGCTGTCTTCTTGCCACATCAATCAGGTTGGGTGAGTAAATTCCCTCACTTTGCCAAAGTTGCTGGCTCCAGCCCAATTCCAGTTCACTGCGCTGGGATAGCTGGCGTCTCAGTGTCAAATTACCATAATAGCCGTCTCTATGACCACCCAGGCGATTTGCATGGGCGCGGTCTGCCAGATAGGCGACGCCAGCCTGTAGCTGGAATTTCTCAGCTTCATAGTTTGCAAGGCCACGCAATTCCCATGTGTGACCATCAAAATTGCGCAAAGTCGGGTACTGCACATTGGTGTAAGCTGCTATGGTACTGAAACGCCATGGGCTGGCTTGCCTGGTGGGCAGCATCAGGCGCAATTGCGCTACTTCCTGTTTCTGATACAGCGTGCCGCCCAAAGTCAGGATGCTGGCCATGGCCGTGCCTTTGACGCTGTAGTCACGCCATTTCCAGGGGTGTTCCAGGCCCGCAGCCAGCGCCAGCGTGTTATACGAGGTCATGGCATCATAGCTGCGCGCACGCACTTGTGCGAAGCCCAGGGCCCCCTCTTTCGCCAATTCAGTAGAGATATTCGCTGATAAAGTCGCAAAACGATCAGCCTTAGGCTGATATTCTGGCAATAGCACCAGTTCCTTTTGTTCTGTACCACTGCCGAAGATGAAGGTGGGGTTACTGGCCCCCTGATTGACATTGGTGTCATAGCCTACTTCCAGGCTGAGCGACATATGTTTTTTGCGTGAGCGCACCTTGCACTCCTTGGGCTGCAAGATATCCAGTTTCTGCACTTGATCTTCGGACAGCGGCAAGCTTTGCTTCATTTTCAAAAACAAACGGTCCGCCTCGGCCTTGTTGCCGAGTTCACATTGCAACATAGCCAATTCCAGCCACGCGCCTGCATGCTGGGGAATTTTTTCTATCAAATTGCTCAGTATGGCCTTGGCTTCATCATGGCGCTTTTCGCTGATGGCCTTCAGGGCGCCTAAATACAGGCTGTCACTGTCAGCCTCTTCCAGGGTCGTTCCGGCATAGACATTGCCGAATGAGGTCAGCAATAGCATCAGAGGCAAAAAACGCAGATACCTGCCTTTTCTCCTCATAGCATTACCTCGACTGTGTAAATCGTAGTTGGTTTTTCCTTGCCCTTGAGCAAACGCTCGCCTAATGGCTGGAAGACATGCCTGGTCGAGCTCTCCACGGTTCCTTTGCCGATGATGATGTCATGCGGGAAGTGGCGCGCAGCGTCTTCCAGGCGTGAGGCGGTATTCACACTATCTCCGACAGCAGTGTAGATACTGCGGAATGAGCTGCCAAAGTCTCCTGCAATGGCAATGCCGCTTTCTATTCCTATCCTGACTCTAATCTTCTTTCTCCCTTGTTGCTCGTATAGCTGACTTAATTTTCTGACATTTCTTACTATTTCTATGGCCGCATCCAGCGCCAGGTCAGCGTGGTTTTCTACTGGCAGGGGGGCACCCCAGAATGCCACCAGACCATCACCGGTATATTTGTCCAGAGTGCCGCCTTTTTCCAGCACGGGTGCAGTCAGGCACTCCAAAAACTCCCTTGTCAGGCTGGCTGCTTCTTCCATGGACAAGTTTTCAACCTGACTGGTATATCCTTCCATATCAGCAATCAGTGTCGTTACATGCAACTGACGCGGTGCCAGCGGATCTTTCAAGTCACTGCGCAGCAATTCCTGCACGACTGCCTTGGCGACATATTGTTGCAGGGTTCCCAGCAGCCTGCGTGATTTGCGCTGTGCCGTTTGCCAGCCAAATGGTACGGCAACAGCCAGTAAAAAAAAGTTCGTTACCAGGGGGCTGACAGGTGAAAACCACATATCGTGATCAACGACCAGGTAAGCTAGTGCCATCCAGACTGCCGAGGCCACTCCCAGCATCAATGTATTCGCCAGCGCTGAGAACCGTGGAAACATAAATACGGCAATACCTGCAGTCAGGGCGCTGAAGAGCAGGGCAATCCAGCGTCCTGGCCATTTAACATAGTGCTGGCCCTCTTCTTCATCCAGCATGGTCGTCAAGGCTTGCGCATGCACCAGAAAACCGCTGGTTGAAGACAGCAAGGGCGTTGGCACACGATCCGCCAGACTCAAGGACGACGAACCGATAATAATATACTTGCCATGCAAGGATTCCAGCGGTGTAGTGCCCTGCAAAACGCTGAGCGCAGGTACAACTTCATATGATGTCAGGGTCCGGCTGTAATCCACCCGTGCGAAGCCATTTTCATCAACATCGGAAAACCGGCTATTGCTGCCAAATACCTTATCTGTCTTTCGTCCTGAGCAGCATTGCAACAAGACACGTGACAAGGCATCGTAAACTTTATTGTCAAAGCGTGTCTGAACAGGAATCCGGCGTAAAGTTCCGTCCTGGTCAGGTACAAAGCCAATATTGCCTATATACCTGGCATCACCCAACCCGGCATGATTGGCAATAAAACCTGTGGCCTGCGCCATGTGAGCCAGATCTGTCTGGCTAAAAGTGGCGGCAGGCACGCCACCTATCAGTTGGCCGTTGCGGGCAGGTGTGGTTTTATTTTTGTGAAAATCAAAGGCCTGTGCCAGCACCACCGGACCATGGGCGGCCAGCACGGCCAGGCGCTGGTCGCCAACGGTATCTTGCTGCTTCTCAAAATAGATATCGAGCGCAACGCCACGAACATTGAAGTCGGCGATCAGTTTTTCTATCAGATCGGCGATACGCTCTCTGGGCCAGGGAGTAGCACCAAGCACGGATATACTATGATCATCAATATCAATCAGAGCCAGCCGTTCTTCCGGCAAGTCTTTAGCACGTAGTTGTGCATAATGGTCACGCAGCCAGTTATCACCCGTAAACAGACGCTGGCTTTCAGGCAGCCATTGATTGACTGCGCACAAACTGACTGCCAGTGCGGCAATGACCAACCACAAATAAGTTTTTGCCGGGGTGCGCAAAAAAATCCCGAAAGCGTGCCTCATGTTTGCGAGAGAGTGTCCGTTGAATTGTTCAATGTGCAATGAGGCGAATGGGAATAGATTTCGATCAAAATAATTTCGGCTGCATCATAAGCTGAAATCAAAAAAAATGTTGGGTTTTATGCATCGCATCTTGAGCTAAATGCATATCCGCAAGAAATTATCAAAATTATCTGTAGCTTGCTAAAGTTCGTATTTATTTGCTTGATTAAGGCTGGCCTGGCTCCAGCAGTTCAGGCTATCTATAATAAACCTACTGTTTTCAATGGCTTAGCAAAAAAATGTTATAGTAACTGGAAATCGTAAATTGTGACCGTCATCACAATATTTTTTATTTATCAGTGGATAATGGTAAATGTAAAAATGAGGTTTAACTGGGGCAATGTGTACTCAGTGGGAAGTATTTTGCTGTTTCTTTCAGCAAGCAAGGATGAAATATGAAGACTCGAACAGATAATTTGTCAGGAAACTTTCTCAGGTGGATATTGCTATCCCTGATGGCTGTTCCCGTATTCGCATTTGCAGAAGATGCTGCAAAGGTAACGGCGATCTGGGGTAAGGTTCAGATCAATGGCAAACCTGCAACTGTGGATAGTCAGATTTCAGAAAATACCAGCATCAAAACCGGGGCAGATGGTTATATCTATCTGAAAACCCTGGACGATGGCATGCTCATCGTGCGCCCGAATAGCGAAGCGCGCATCGTTAGCTACCATGTGGATAAAAAAGATCCCTCGAATACGCGCATCAAGCTTGAACTGGTTTCTGGCGTGGCACGTAGTGTTTCAGGCAATGCCGTCAAGCTGGCAAGGCAGAATTTCCGCTTTAACACGCCAGTTGCCGCCATCGGTGTAAGGGGCACAGACTTCATCGTATCCACGACGGCGGACGTGACAAGGGTCGTGGTATTGGAAGGTGGTGTCGTTGTCAGTGGCTTTGATGGAGCGTGTTCTCCACAGGGCGGCGGCCCTTGCGAAGGTATCAGTGCAACAGAATTGTTTGCTCGCCAGCAAGGATTGTTGCTGCAAATTAATAAAGGACAGAGCAAACCACAACTCTTACAATCTGCACCAGGCATCTTGCCTGACTCTTTGGCACCTCCAAGATCTGATGAGCCAGGTAGCAAGACTCTGGGAGCCAGCAATAATACCAATGTGTCAGCCGCAATCGACCCCAATCTTGATCCAAACAAGGCTGGTGGAGTTCAGCAGACACTGGTAAATAACAAGCCTTCAACTGGCACGGGCAACCCGGGTGGACAAGTCGCACTGGCAAACACCATCATCTGGGGTCGCTATTTTGAACTGTTTGGCCAAAAGGCAGAAATTGATCTCAAGAAACAGGACGAGAGCCAAAATGCCAATCTCGGGACCAATAAATATTTTGCGGTATATCGTGCCAAAGATGCAGAGTGGCAGGTGCCGACTACCGGTAGCCTGGGGTTTGCATTGAAAGACAGTCAGGCACTTGTTGTCGATAATGTCAAGAGCCTTGAGTCAGCAGCAAAACTGGAAAATGGCAAATTGCAACTGGACTTTGCCAGCGCAACTTTTACGACAGGATTTGATGTAATTTCCGGTAATGAAAAATTTGCCTTGCGGGGTGAGGGTAGCGTCACCAGTGGTGGTGTTTTGTATGGCGTCAACCAACAGATGCCATCAGCAAATATGTCAGTACAAGGCGTAGTGACTGCAGAAAAAGGCGGGACTGCATCTTATGTCTTCCAGTCCAAGCTGGATGAAGACGGCAAGCGCATGGTTTACGGTGTCACCTATTGGAGCAAACGATGACAGAGTGATTGCCTACTGTATTTTTATGGCAATGATTTATGCTTGGGTTTGTATCGGCTTGTAAAAAGTAATATCTTGCTGGATAGAAAAAGGGGGGCTTCTTCGGAAGCCCCCCTTTTTTTATGTTTGCCGTATTTGCATTGCCATGGTGATCTTCAAACCTGCAGGGGGGGCTTAATAGAGGAAATGAATTGGAAGATAAATACTGTATTGATGCTTTGCTACCTATATAAATGATGTCGCTCCCATTGAAGCTGATAAATTATTTAGTAATTTGATGTAACGAAATATTCATTTTGGTTTACTTCCGGGGAAGTCGTATAATTGTAGGTTGGCAAAGTCACATCTAGACTTTTCATTTGAAAGCTGTTTCTGCAGAGCTAATGAAAAATCTGGAATAGCAAAGCCAAATGTTGTTGAATCTTGCTTTTTTTTGAAAATGTGATTTCGGTCACATCTTCGATTGGGTGCTTCTGCGATTATCTGCTTGCCGTAACGCGAGTAGGTGCCTAAAAAGCAAGCTTCGCACTTTTTAAATCATAAATCAGGAGTTCTAAATGGCCAATACAGCAGCAGATATCCAAAAGCTTTACATCGCTTACTTCAATCGCCCAGCAGATCCAAGTGGTCTGGCATATTGGATGCCACTCAACTTCACACTGGGTCAAATTGCTGACAGCTTCTCCAAGCAAGCAGAATATGCAACAGCCTACGCTGGCAAGACAACAGAAGAAACAGTCAACACCATCTACAACAACCTGTTCGGCCACAAAGCTGACGTAGCAGGTCTGAAC